>Ga0214481_100495_pt1 | contig 19944 bp, 15 predicted proteins | sample M1_20Mar14CPVII9_4_FD_165057 | JGI IMG/M metagenome (GOLD analysis project Ga0214481, IMG submission 165057) | Marine eukaryotic communities from Monterey Bay, California, United States - M1_20Mar14CPVII9sort6BwellG10 | ecosystem: Environmental > Aquatic > Marine > Unclassified | place: USA...
TCTCTTTCTCTTCTACATCTCCTCCTTCTGTCTGCTGTGTTTCCGTAATATTCTTTGTTAGATATACATCAAGCCCCCTTTCATTCTTACAATCACTAACTCCACTTAGACACTTTAATTCTCGACCATCGGGATGATTAGGACATTCCTCATCTCCACCCGACGGGCATTTGAGTGGACAATTTTCCATGGCATCAAACCATGTTAGGCCACACCAAAACTCACGACGAAAGTCACCAAAGGCTAATGGTGAATGTGTTGGTTTCTTCGAAGGTACTCCCGTTGGTTTAGGAGTTGGTACACCAGATGGCTGTTTTGAAAGAGAGGGTTGTTAGTTGAGAGATTTATTAGATCAAATAGTCAAGATGATATTATATTTTTATATAAATGAAGTCAACTCACAGGAGGGGTGGGCATTCTGCTAGGTTTGGCAGTAGTAGGTCTTTGTGTAGGAGTAGTATGAATTGGACTTGGTGTTGGTACATTTGTGGGTAAAGGAGTTCTTTAAAAGGAAGAGAAAGAGAAATGGTCAGTTTCAAATGAGATACAATTACAAGACACACGCAAACCATAATAACAGAGATAGAAAGAGAAACTCACGGAGATTTGGTAGGCATATATGTCAAACCATTAGCATGACAATTGGTATATTCAAAACATTTCATATCCTCAGGACAATCTTCATTTCCATTAGGACAATGTCGATCTAAGACACAATGATCATTAGCATCCTCCCAATCAATTCCACAGAAACTTTTCTTCTTTGGACTATTAGGTGCCAATGGCATATTCGTTGGTTTGATTGTTGGCACTGTTGGTACTGCTGGCCTGTCTGCAGCTAACACCGCTTCCGCAGCTGCCTCTTCCTTTGCAATACCATACTCCTTTTTCACAATTGCATTAATTTCACATTCTGAATTTTCAATATCAACTGATACGAAGCATGTTTCACCATTTGGACATTCCTGTGATGTACCTGTTCTACACCATGTTTGTGATGAACAACCTGCCGCGGCTTGTTGAAATGTTGCCCCACAGAAATAATTACTTTCTAATGAACCCGGTTTTGGTAAATCTAATTCCTCCTCGGTTACTTCAATCTCATCAATATTCGATAGTGGATTAGCTAATGGATCAGTCAATACAAAGTATGAACATGGTAATTCAATAAAGCAAACTAATCCATCTGGACATTTCATATCAGGACAATGTCGTTCCATCGCCTCGTCACCACCGGCCTGACACGTCGACGATGCATCTGCATAATCCACACCACAAAACATCTTATCGGTAGGATCACGATACTCGGGATGTAATGATAATGAATAGGTTGGTACTGACACACCTTCAATTTCGCGTGCATCACATGGAGTGTTGGCAAAGCATGTATGACCTGGCACTAGACATTCATCATCACTTGATGAAGGACACCATTGTCGTTGAGAACATGTATCGGATTGTATATCAGCGAATGATGATCCACAGAAGAATTTATATTTATGTATGTTTTCTGGTTGGGCGTTGATGAAAGTTGTTGTTGTCGTTAGTACTGTAGCTATCGTTAATAGTAGTGTTGGTAGTATATTTGATATTCTCGAGGTCGTCATCATGTTAGTTTGATTGTAATAAATACTTATTGCAATTCGATTATATTATGATATCCCTTTTATTGCAATGATTACTGTTCGACTCAACTCAACAAGTCGATCTTATGCACAACTTATACAACACAACAACTAATGATCAATAGTGCCCCCTTTACACACCACTATAGTACGAATCTCCTTAGAGTATTTATTAGTCTACTATGATTATATCCAACAATGAACGGCAGCGATAGATTTGTAGCAGCCTACAACCACTCGTGTCTCTAGCAAATATTTCATTTGATCTGCCCCCATTGAGGTTGATCCATGAACCACATCAACTAAAAGACAGAACCCACCCTCCAATTCTGATCGTTCACTCGCCATATGAGTAATTGAAATTGGACAGTAGTGTCCCCCGAACATACCCCCCGGGGGTATAATGCTTTAGGAGATTTGGAAGGGGGGTATAACTTGACTTATTCCTTAGTAGTTACACTAAGTAATCTGCGGAAGGGGGTACAGATTTTATACTAAACTGACCTCGAGGAGGGGGATATAGTGGAAGTTTGGGGAGGTGTGTTGAGAAGGATATTAGTTAGTACCATTGCTACAGAAGTGGCTAAAAATACTAGTAGCCCATCCCCTCAGTCTATAATCATTCCTTTACTGCTGTATGTTGAATATTTAGATTGATATATTTAATGATTGATTTCTTCAATATCTATCAATCATCTCTTTGGAAAAGAAAAAAACTTACCCCTACATACATTTACATTCACTTGATCCGAATAACGAAATATGTTTACACCGCCATCAGATATGACGTCTTATAAACCATTTGCACAAACAAATTATGTTGATGAGGATAATAATAGGATACGCAGTCTGTCATCTATAGATGAAGAAATTATCAAAACTACCGCTTTATTGCAATTGCAAGTCAAGCTGTCGAATGTATCAGCTACTGTCAAGTCGTCATTAGTTTATGCTCAACAAGTTACAGATATAGTGAACGATGATCATCTATTAGGTTTCCTATATGTAGAAAATTATGATGTTGATGTGAGTGCTTTGTGGATATAAATTTGGAAGAGAAGGAAAGTTTACATTGCAATGTCATAAATCTCACATTTTTTATACGATCTGCCCCCGAACCAATATACAATACAGCGTGCACTGACTAGATTGCTACGGTATTGGAATAGTCGGCACAAGGTATTCGGTGATGATTATATTCTTCCGTTGACGCTGTACGGTATGTAGATATGTATGGAGTACACCAATACTTCGATGACAATATTTTGTGCATATCATATGCACACACAAACTTCTTTCTGACATTTCTCTCATCTGCAAATTATATCAGGAGCGATGAAAAATAATACACATTTGTTGAAGAAGGGAGCCTTGGTACTGCTACCCGAGCTTGATGACGGAGGACGATCAATAATTTATGCCAATCCATCTTTACGGGATGGAGGTGATCCTAACAAGGTAAGTAGTGTGCATTGTTACGCCTGATATTGTTGTAATAGTTCACAAATGACCTTTGTTGAATCTCCAACAACTTATAGGCGATTCAACTTTGGTGGTATTTGGTACACGTTGCAATGGAAAGGCCGAGCTGTAGGAAGGTAAGTAGATCTTGTCTTTGGCATATTCGACTTTGTCCTCTGACTTATCTTATCCCCCACCACTATCAAATCGATTCAACCCAACTTAGAATGGTTTCGTAGTTGTATCCAATGCCCAAGACGCTAAGCTACGCGACTTCAACCCAAAATTGTGGTTAGGTAAGTCTTCTTTTCTTCCTTTTTCTTGTTACAAAGCGCTGTCCCATCCTCTAAACAACTTCCAATGAACTATTTGCCAAACCATTAAGCAATTATCAAATCTGGGGATAGTGCATTTCCAGTTAAACGACAAGCAACACATGTGTGCAATGCTAATTTCTTTCCACTGGTTGGTCAAGCAATTAAATGCATGATGTCCTTAAGGGAAAGGCAAAATTTAACGATGCACATTGGGCCAAACAACAGAGTATTGGAGAGTCTTGCTGCTTGTTCATTACCCCCTACTGCTGTACCAACTTGTATGGGAGGATCACTTGATGTGTCTTTGGAAGATCTATTCAAAGCTAGACTTGCAATAGAAGCGGCTCAGGACAATTTATTGTCAGAAGTCAATCGCAGCACAAACCAAGATGGAAACATATCAGACGTCAGTTTGGCATCAGATTCAAAACCAAGCTCTCTGCCGCCAAGGAGCAGCTCATCAACAAATCAAACCGCACGATTTGGGTTGTTTGAGGGCATTTCAGATGTGAGTATGATGACGGATCAAGAAAGTGATACTTCGAAACTCAACTCAAGTAAGAAGAGCTCAACCTCAGCCTCAGCTTCAGCGCCATCAGATTCAAAACATCATACTGATCAACCAAGTAATACTTCTATACACTCAAGCAAGAAGAGCTCTGCCTCTGCCTCTGTCTCATCAGATTCAAAACCTATGTCTTTACCAAGAAGAAGCCCATCAAAACATGCAGCTAAAGTAAAAGAAAGAGGAAAGATCAGGAAGCACCCTGGAAGATCCGGAGATGAGCGTATGCACAAGGCAATTGACGCTAGACGACGGAACCCTGATATATCACTACTTGATGCATTGTTGGCCGGAGGGTTTGTATTTCCTAATATGTATGCACCGGGGATCAAATCAAGTGAAGCTAAGGATATAGATGGTGTTAGTGTTACTCAAAGGAAGAATCAACTCATGCGGAGATTGAGGCTCGATAAGGAACTCGATAAGAAACAGAAGACTTAAAATCTGTGCAACCTACCGAGGCGGATAGTCAGTGAACATTTAAGTGTAGTTTAGAGTAGTGTAGAATCGATATTAGAGATTAGAAAAAATGTCAGAGTACTCGTATCCCTTTTTCCTAATCAACTACTTTCAGTTCTTATTTGCAACACACTTATTGTACATTTTCTAATTCACACTCAATCTCATAACCTACCCTATGTTTTCATCTCTACTTCACATTGAACAAGCTATGCATACAAATTTGCCGATATGACATATATTTGTATGCAACTTATCACTTGTCCTCTACACACTCCTCAAATCTCAGCATACCTATACGACTATAATACAAGGAACAATCATCCAATTCCGATGGTGCGGAATGTTTCACAGAGCTATATTTCATTTCAGCTGCCGTCTTCACATTATGTTCTCGTTGTACTCGTTGATTGTTGGTATTATCATTCATATACATCTGATGATGATGCTCGTCACTATCCGATCCGCTACTACTAGATTCTTCAGTAAGTGATGTATCTTCTTCCTCGAGCAATGGTGAAAGCTGTTTCATTGATGATAATCTACTACTTCTGCTACTACTGTTATTTATGCTAGAACGACATTGATGCTGTAAGATTTTATCAGATCTAGTGCGGAGTTTATCACTGCGTGGTCTACTACTTTGGTGAGAGTTTTGCTTCCTTCTCTTCTTTGGTAACACGGGCTCAAACCATTCACCTTCGTCAACTCGCTGGACTTTCGAAGTTGTGCAGCAGCAAATAATCTTCGTCCACATTGTTTTGACACACGGTTATTGTTTTCGGCGGATGCCTCCAAGCATTAATGTACCTGTATACTTCCACCGCTAAAGATTGCTTTATTGCTGATTATACCTATCTCCACTACGATATGATACATGTGAATACCATCACTGTGCTCTTCCTTCCCTCTTTATGTCTCTTTATGTCGCGGTATCTTTTTTGTAGGCTCCCGCTGCGGAAGAGATAAGTGATAAGAGAGGCTCTAATAATCTATCACCCAACAATTCAATAGGCTCGCCTCATATTATCACTATATAAACTTGCTACGCCAGATATAGGTAACTAAGCAGCAGCATCAGAAAAGACGGCGGCATATACTCTCAAGAAGTGAACAATAGCATCACGATGACGATGGGAGTAATTTTAGTAATTCAACTTCTACTTTCCATGATACTACTCTTCTCGACAACTTATGCTGAGGGTATGAGGGGAAGAGACATACTATCAGTTGATATTAATGAGATAAAGATGTTGAGGTTAATTGCAACTCCAACTGTATGAGACGTCGAAATGATAAAAGAATACCTCTAACCCCGAAATCCACAAGTGAGATTGGTAATGTATGTGATACAGTTAGTGGCCCAACTTACAGCTGGTCAAAGACATGTGAAAATTCCAAGAACTATTGTTCTGGTTCATGTGATGTGTATGGAGCGGAGGGTACATGTCAAAGAAAGCCTACAACCTGCCAAGCAATTTATGCTCCAGCATGCGGCTGCAATCGTAAAACTTATGACTCTGAATGTAGTGCAAACGCAGAGGGTGTGAATGTTGATTATAATGGTGAATGCGAAGATGGTAACTCATGCTCAATTGATAATCCATGTGTCAATACTGATAGATTCTATTGTGAATTTGAACTGGGTTCGTGTGGTATTAATGACGAGGGAGACAAAGTAGAGGGAGTATGTAAAGCGGTTTGTAATGATTGTGCATGTGCTGGCAGCTGGCAGCCAGTATGCGCTTGTGACGGCAAAGTATACAGCAATGGTTGTGTTGCAAGTATTCGGATGTGTTTTAGGAGATTTCAATCGTCTTTCTGGTGACGACTGTGACCAAGATGATTGTAATGATGGGTCAATTCCGCCTGTCGCTGTTGCATAGTAAGGTAGGTTAAAAGTGTATCGAGTTGTTTACGTTTAGAAAGGAGAAGTAACCATGTACTTGTGAAATTACATCCTTTTAGAAACACACTCGCCAACTTTTTCATAGCTCGTCGCTCGTTCATGCTTTATTTAAGAATAAAAGACTTTCTCCCCCTGGTAATTGAATATTAACTCAATCTATCTGTTATTACACATCCTTCAACATCATCATTTCACTCTTCCCCTTCTTCATTGCAATACCAAACATACCATTCTTCTTATTGTTCATTTCCAACTTTTCCTTTAATTCATCTGGAATCTCCGCTCCCAAACTAACAGCTGAACTTTGTAATAAATTTAATGTAACGAATGCTAGAATTGGACTTAAATCTAATCCAAAGATTGGTGGAATAATACCACGGAATAAGTTCAAGTATGGATCAGTGATGGCAAATACTGGTTGTAATACAGCTATTCCCTGTGCTTGAGGGAACCATGATAATAGGATACGGGCTGTAATAACTGTATTGTAGATTGCAATGAAGTTACCAAATCCTCCAATTACCTATATAAGTAGATCAATAAGTGTAAGTTAATATACTGCACATAGTATTAATATACATACATGCACATATATTATTATACAAGGAACATAACTAGAAGAAAGCTATACTTACAACTTGTTCAGCGATTCCGTTACCAGGAATAGCCATTGCCAATGGATGAGATAATTTACCATCGGTATTAATAATACCGCGAGCCTTTTGTTGTTGAAGTGCTCTACTTAGCTGAGGTTGGATTATGAAAGAGAGATGATTGTAATATGTTAGTACATATGTGTTTTGCAAAGGTTACAAATAAAAGATACATGAAGACCAAACAAGTAACTATATCACCGAGACTTTATATTGAACACATGTATTCAAAGATAAACAATACAAATGCAGACATTACCTGACGCTTTCTGTGGAAAATCGCATCATCAGTTGTTGATGATTGAGTAGATGTTTGTTGAAGACCTAAGTTGGTGAGCGATCGCGTACTTAAGAATATAGATGCAGAGGTTGGATTGCAACATATGATGACAACGAGTAGTAATAGTTTCATCATGTTGAACGATATCGGGTTAATGTTTATAGTAGTACCTATTGTAGTATCGTAGCACTAATACTCAGTGCATATGACGTACTTGGTAATCGGTACACTATGTATTTACACGGTTCTGTACTCTCTCAAATAATTGTTGCTTTCGATTTGACCACCGAACATAAATCGTTGGTACTGTTTGTTTGTTATGTTTGCAATGCTATCGATATAGACGGATTTATGCAGTTGGGAACAAAGATTATAATATTAGCAGTCTTAAATGCTTTAACCGTTATATTTTACTTTACATATCTCCTATACAATGGCAAACTCTAAGAGTAAGAAAACTAATGGTGTACAACATAAAATAACGAATGGCCACTCAACTAATGGTTCATCACACCACCATAAACCAACAATGAAACCTCCACCTACACCTACCTCCTCACTTGATGTAACATGGTCATTATTACTAACCTTTATTATATCAGCAACAATGGCATTTAGTATCGGTTGGATTGCTAGACTTGTTCTCTTATCAAACTTTGGTGTACTACATCCCTATGCTGCTACACTAAACAATAATAACAATTCAGAGATGATTGCAACACACAAATCTTCTGGATATGGAATGTCACAAAAGTATATTACAACTACCGACTTGACCACAGATGTATCCGGTAAAGGTAGTAGCTCAGGTGGTCCAGCACAACTACCGGCACCAATAATAATTTCAGGTAAGGAAGTACCCTTTACAACATATGCATCGAAAACTTTTCAAATGGAGGGAGCGGCTACGTCACATACATTGCATATTGATCGAACTTCAGCCGGAAAAGAATTAATGTCAAAAAGTAAGAAGGAATTTGATGGTGGACCAGACTTTCAACAGATTGATGATAATGATAATAGTGAAGAAGAAGATGGATGGGTACCTACTTGTGATACCAAATCCTGTTCACGTGGTAAAGAGAAGAAAGAAGAAGAAGAAACTATTAAACCAAATGATTACAGTGAACATAATGATGATAGTGATGGATTACACTTACCAGCGGGACAACATTTATTAGTTGATATTAAAGATGTTGATTCACAATTCTTAAATTCAGAAGAACGGCTAGCAAAGGCTATGATACAATTAACAGAGGAGACAAAGTTAACGTTACTCTCTTATCATTGTCATACGTTGGTACCAATTGGTGTATCATGTGCAGGCGTATTATTAGAAAGTCATGTAGCATTCCACACCTGGCCACTCGAGGGTGTAATTACATTAGATTTATTCACATGTGGCGGGGGATTATTAGTCCCTTCATTGCCCAGTATTGAAAAGTTATTCGGTGTACCACAAACTCCTGGTATTGGTGAAACGGAAGATGATATGCCAACACCTACCATGCTTTGGTCACATAAGTTACGGGGATTCCGTGAAGGATTCGCACCCGGTTATGTCCGATCGACTAATCCATTAGATGGGAGTTTGGGACGGTATGTATTGGGTAAATTGGACTTTGATATTAAACGTCCATTATTATCAACAAAAACATCCGTACAGAGTGTAAACATATATGAGGTAATGGAACCCAAGTCACGTGATTCCAATGCCTATCATATGTCATTACTAAATGGCACGGAAAGTTATGAATCGACATATCCAGAAAGTTTTGGTCCTGATAAGGTGTTGTTTTTGGATGGGATATTACAAAGTAATTTGTATGGTGATGCGCCTTATCATGAAAGTATTGTCCATCCTGCAATGATTACACATGAGAGTCCCAAGAGGGTGGCTATTATTGGTGGCGGGGAAGGAGCCACGTTGCGTGAGGTACTTAAATATAAGAGTGTTGAGGAGGTTGTCATCTTGGAGATTGATCAAGAATTGGTTGAAATTTGTGCTGAATACATGCCTGAGTGGAGTGATTGTGGTGATATTGAGGGTAATGATGCTAAGAGTTGCTTTGACGATTCAAGGGCACGTGTAATTTATGTTGATGCCTTTAAGTGGATGCTTGAAAACTTTGGTAGTACTGTCGGTGTCGACGGAGGTGGCGGAGAGGACAAGTTTGACGTTATCATTATGGACGCTCTAGATCCTAATACATCCGTGGAAATTGCTGGAGGATTGTATAATGATACTACATTTGTTGATTCAGTATTCAATGGGCTAACGTCGGAGGGGGTGGTAAGTGTTCTTTTGTCTAGTATGTATTGTCAATTAATTTCTCGATTGGCAGCTCATCTCCTTGTCTGCAGTTTGCAGTCCAGATGGGCAAGTCAAAAATGAATAGCGATCCCTCTGATGAGATTGGTCGATTCAAGGATTATGGGCTCATGGTAAGCAACGCACAGTACAAATCCGATATATTATATCGCTTAACACTTACTTAATTTTCTATTTCTCGTCATAGATTCAAGCGATGGAGCAAGTTGGGTTTGAAAGCATTCATACTTATGACGAGGTAGGTGTGGTGTTACTGTCATATTTGTGTTTTATATGCCTCAAAGGTTGTATGTGCTGACCAAGCTATATCTACACATCTCCATCACAGGGTCATAGTCGATTCTACATGCCATGGCACTACCTTGTTGCTCTAAAGAATTATTCATCGAGGGCAGGTTGGCATCGTACTGCCCCTGAGTTACAAATTGAATTACAGCAACGCCTTCACAAGACGAAGTCAGGGTTACCTGTCCTTCGATACTTTGATGCAACCACAATGATTAGTTTCCAACTGCCACCAAAAGCACAGGAAACGACCTACTGCCGTAAGGAAGACGAACCATGGGAATGTGACGAGATTGTTGGAGTCCATCCAGAATTTGTTTCTCTCCCATCATCTGAGTATCTAAAAGTTGAGAAGAGTGGTCTTGGACGAGGCCTCTTTGCTTCGAAGAATATACCCAAAGATGGTACATTATCGCTGGATGAGTCAGGGAAGTCATTTCATTTCCCTCCTCTAACTTGGTCGGTGATCAAATCTTTAATTGAATGGGCCGAGGAGAATGATGATACCCACCCATATGTGGAGGACGAGTATATCGCTTTATACACATTTGCAGAAGGTTATGGTCACGGTGCACTGCTATTGGGCAAAGAACACTTTGCTGTAGATAGTGGGATTATGCTATTTATGAATCACGGCTGTAATGGAACGAGCAATTAGTAAGTGATGCATGTCTTGATTGTACTGTGAAGATGATTCATCATCAAAAACTTACCAACTCTTCCTCTTCTTTAGTGGGTATGCCAATGATGAAGTTGAAGGTTGTGATTCGTTGACAGAGTCTAGTGTTGATCTGAACAACCCGGAAGAGGTGTCCAAGCTTGTAAGTTGCGCTGTCAACAAGGCTTCACCTTTCAGTCCTGTGTTTGATCGCAACTTGCGACACGCCCTGAATAGTGGAGATTATGCACTTAGGAAAATAAAGAAGGGAGAAGAAGTAACAACAGATTATCTAGAATTTGCAGGTGATCCTGAAGTACTTATCGAATACACAGTATCCTTGCGGAGAATCTGTTCGGGTCAAGAACTAGGCGACATTGACGAATATCAAGGCGAATATCAATAGCAGAGCATGGGGGTATAGTAGTAGAGTTAGATAATTCACTTAGAAGATTATATGTTTATAGATGTTAAGGTTACTTATATCTTCATCGTTCTTGATCACACCATACCAAATAGGTCAACCGACTGACCAGTATGTTCTCTACACTCAGCTCATACCACACTCAGCATAACTATACTGCTGCAAGAGCCTTCAGACGCCGAATCTCTTCACGCAAGTCCACTATCTCATTTGCTTGTTGTTTGTTCTTACATCGAAGTAAATTAAGTTGATTGAACAAAGTAGTACCGAATCACATTGACCTCAGAATGTGGAGGAGGAGCCTTAGTATCATCATATCGATAATCAAGTGACCAGGAAGCTGCTTTATGACAAGATTGACACTCAGAGTCATAACTAACATTGAAAAAAGCGATTACACTTGGCATAGCAGAGATTGGAATGGAATCGACATGGCGTGATAGAAGAAGTATACTAGCGCAACTAAGATAGCAGTTATTCAGTGTCAGTGTTTTGAGAAGAGGATTGGATTCCAAGAAGCATCCTAAGATGTGCATTTTCCCCAAACTTTTATCATGTCTATGTCCAAGATCAATATGACTCATTGACAACTCTTTAATACTCTTGTCAACTTGAATACCAACACATAACCAAAATCCAGACATTGGCCGCTGATCAATAGCATCAGCTGGTGTGCTCCTATATCCTGATAAATGTAGATATTACATGCTAGTATTTTGTCTTGATATATAGCAAGCTCGTCTTCTACTAGAAAGACTACACTTTGACTGAGCGTCCCAGCAAAATTGAACATGGTTCCCTTGTACAGTAGAATATCGCCTATAAATTGGCAAGACCCCTACACCTCTAAAATCGGATAATTGGTTGTAATAGCGTTCACTATCATCAGTACCATTACATAATACGTTGAAGTGGTCCTCTAACATTGTTGAGGACATTGTGCAAGTTGCTATTTGTGTGAGCAACAAAGGTGCATCGTCTACTCAGTTGACATCAATCATGTTTCCAAAGAGAACCCGCATGATTGCTGAACAAAACTATTCACTCGTGTCTCACCTTAGTCTTAGTTTCTCACTTGCCTCATTATTCAACCTGTCTTTTGCAGAATGATAGTAAGCCCAGAGCATCTTGCCTAATCCTCTGTCTTGCCCATCCTGCTGCATCCATCTCATCTTCTTCAGCTGTCACCACAGACTGATTTTCAGCCTTCTCGCCAACAATCCTTGACAAAACACCAATGGCTTCATCAAACAAATCAAGTTTTGATAAGTACAATCCATAATTCAAACACGCACTCTCATAATCAGCGCCGACATCACAACCGACACTTTCACATTTAGAATGTATAAGTATTGACTTTTCATATGCTGATACTATTTCGTTATGAAGATCTTCTCTCATACTGCTCTGCTGACGTTCTAATGCAATACCAAGATTGTTATATAGTCTTCCATCACAGGGTGTATATTTACTAGCCACATTTAGACATGATATTGCCAACTTTAACATACCTTCAATGTTCATTGCTTCATTAGAAGAAGACTCAACTTGATAATTATGATAATCTAACAATGCCATACCCAAGTAATGCCAAGCCTCGCCGTCTCCAACTTGATCAATAGCAAGTCTATAATGTAATATACGACATATTACTTGTTCCTCTATATTATTTGAGCAGTGAGTTGTACAATATGATCGTGCAGCGGACTTTATCCGAGCATTGAGCTCCCATTTAGGTGGTAGTTGTTGTTTCCTATTATTATCAATGGATGGTATTGATGAGGATGACGGCTGAGTAGTAGATTGTTTGTTCGATGTGGCTGCTGCTATGAACATGACGAGTATATCACGTACTCCTTTTAATGTGGCGGCACCTGCATGTCGATTGGATGAGTAATGTGCTATAGCATGACCTACTCCCCGAGGTTTTAGCGGCTGTACTACTTCAGCTTCATAAAACTCATCACTAGACTTGTCATTTGACATCATCATAGGCAGTAATTGATTCTCAAAGAATGTACCACCGCCCTCAAACTCATCCTGAGAGTTCAACATGACATTGACTGATACATAGCCCAAGTCACGATGGAGTGGTTGACCGGCACCGACTCTTCTCTCTTGACTATTACTACCTCGATTCTCTTTACTGCCTTCATTGATAAGCGAAGCTTCTGTAGCATTATATCTTATGAATAACGAATCATAGACATACAACTCCAACTCATCAACACTTTGCTCTTCTTCATTACTTAGATAGGCAGTTCGTACCCAAGGATATACTCTGTTCAATAACAAGTCATTCACTAGATGTTCTACACTACTATTACTTTGTGAATCACTTGTGTCTAGACCATGTTGCTGTTGAGAAGTATGATATTGTACAACATCCGATAAATGAGCCTCACTATTTCCCTTTCTTTGATACGTAAATCTACTCTCACTGCTTTGTGTCTCCTCTTTATTTCTATTCCAGTATGATTCACATGCATTAGTAAGTAGTTTTATTTCATCTTTGTTTAATATTGATTGGTTAGTTTGTATTGCAATTGGTCGTTGTTCGTTATTATTTGGTGGTATAGTTTCATACTCTATCAAATGTTTGTAGTCATCACCATCACTCATTGAGATGTTATCATTCTCGAATGGCAATGTTGATGATTTGGCATAAGCTACATCTTGTTCATGCTGTATATTAACATTGTTTATTATATCATCTGGCGATATTGATAATGATTGAGATTGCAATGTTAGTATCTCATCTATACTATCAAGTAGAAGCTTTAGAGATGATTTATTGTAACGATGGTGTATTGATGGAGTAGAAGATGTTGTTGATGTTGAGGCAAGATGTGATGACGGGCGGTGCCTAGGATGAAGATATGATATTTGAAATGCAAACGTGATACTTTTAGTGCAATCTATTATCACCAAGAGGAGTATTAGTATGTTATTGGCAATCATAGGATAGCAAATAATCGATAGCATTGAGGGGTAGCAGCTCCAGAGAGAGTTGATTCCGTACTTTACTTTACTGTACAAATATATACGAGCTCATATATTACTACAGCCTGTACGATATTCAGGTCGGCCCGGAACCCAAGCCCAAATATCACTTTCTTATCGCACCGTAACAAATGTCAAGCCCTTACTTTGGCTATGTCGCAATTATTGTTAACATGCCCAAATAAAGTGGCGACCGACTCTAATAGAGTTATAGACTGTAGACGACTTCATTAAGCTCACGATTGAGAGGTAGAGTATTGCTGTGGTTTGTAGATTTGTGTGTAGTGATTAGACCGTCTATTGCAACGCTACACAATTGCAACTCATTAAAAGAATGGGTCTACATCGATGGCAACATCGTCCATCTAACAGAGGAGAAGGCAATAACAATAGAGGCAACTTCTTCTCTCGACTGCCAAGTCCAAATAAAATATATAGACCAGGAAGACAACGAGGACGTAGACGACGATCCAACTCGCAAGAATGGCGGTCACAGTCACAACATTATTCGTTATCGCCGCCAGGACGGAGAAGGAGAAGTCGATCTGCAAGTCCACACTCCTCATCCAATCATCACCAGAGTTATAATTCCAAGCTAATGAATGGTGGTATTAATGGCTTCCCATTAGACCAACAGCAACAGCAGATGATAATACGACAGGATACCAACAGCTCATATAGAAGTGCCAAATCAAAATCAACATCATCAACTTACTCTTCATCTTCAACTCGCAGTAACTACAGCAAACTACAACAATATAGAGGCTCATCAAGTAGTTGTATACCACCATCATTTCAAATACCAAAAACTAAACAACTATCAATACATTCGACTATATACAATTATCTATTTATAACATATTGTATATCGATTACCTCCCTATCACAAGCTATACAACGTCCTACTAGTAGTAATGAGAAGTTGGTTATTGGTTGTATATCAATCAATTTAATAGTTAGTTTTGTGTTATGTATTGGGTATAGATATACACCATTTAGAAAGTATATAGTTGATACTAAGTTGTACTTACCAAGTATATGTCGATTTAGATATTACCAAGAGAATGATAGTAGTCTATTAGATGGGGGAATTACAATTGAATTAGTAGTTGCAATGGTGTTATATCTATTCCAATTACTATCATTTGGTATAATAACAACATCCAGCGGTAGTAGTTATTTAGGTATTGATAATAATTACCATATATGGAATAACAACTTATATCATGGTACTTGGGTATCAATGATGTTATCATCCTTTCTAATTGCTGATTTACTAACAACTGATACTCAAACGAGAGACAAGGATAAAGATGGAGGACTGATTGCAAAGTATACTACACAATATATGCAAATCAATACAATATCAAGAAGTTATTTGTTATTACTAATAAGTACCATTTGTTTATTATCATTTAGTACAAGTCAAATGAGTACCTCTACTACAAATAGAGCAATTGGTATAACATTTGGTACACTTGGACTAATCATAGCAATGATATATTGGTTACTTTGTTTATATACAAATCGTAGACGCGATTACTGGTTATTACACCCACGTGGATCAAGTCAACTTGTCAAGATTGATTCCAATAAGACATTGATTTCGTTTATATTAAGTTGCATTGGTTTTATCTGCTATTCAATCAATGCTGGCCTTATAACATCTGGTAATTATTCGGCTAATGTATACTTCTCATCATGGATATGTTTTGGTATATGTATATATTTATGTATACAACATTTCAAAATATACATGGTACCCAGTAGTCAATTGTATATACATTCATTAATGCAGGTATATGATGATGAACGAAGGAATATATTACTGTCCTCAAGACGAAGATCAAGTTACTCCTCAAGAAGTAGCTACTCAAGAAGTTCATCCCAAGAAGGAGGGAGATTGATGATACAAGGTGATGATGCATTAACTGCCATGGTTGAGAGTCGATCAGAAGATGGACCAATGGTATTCTTACCCATTGAAAATGGTAATAATAGAGGAAAGTATGACGATGACGACGATGATGCAAGTTATCCAAGTGTAAGTCCAAGATACTTACGACGACCTCAAGGACAGCAACAGATGGAGCCTGAAGATTCAGTGAATGGTATTAGGAGACAACAGGTACCAACAAGATCAGCAGCTCCTCAAGGCCCTCGTCAAGGCAACAGTGGTGGCGGTAGCAATCACACTCCGCCACCAAAACGACAGAATACTCAAGGCACGGGTGGATCATTAACATCTGACTTTGTTGAAACAATGTACTCGGAAAGGACACCTCCGGGGAGTTTTAAGAAGATCATGCCTCCTCCTCCGCCGAGACGTAATTCAGGAGATTACAGCATGAGTAATAGCGATACGTCCATTGGTCGTAAGTCACGATCAAGTTCAAAGTCTCCGCAATCTTTTGATTCGCCCTCAAGAAGAAGACGATCCAAGTCACCTAATCCCTCAAGTAGACGAACTCAGTCGCCTCGATCATTCCGATCGTACGAATCCCCATCGCGAAAAACATCGGTCAAGTCATCTCCCTCGTTCAATAATAGTAGAGCATCATCACGAAGTTCACTCGATGATGGGACTAGTTATGGTCCATCTACTGTTAGTGGAGGAGGGAGTAGGGGTCCCTCGACTGCTAGCTTTGGTGCTGCCACCATGAGTGCCAGTGGTGATGGTAGTCGAAGTGAGAAGAAGCATGAAAACGATGATCATCAAGGAGAGAAGATTACCATGGGCAGGATTCAACCACGAGCACCTCCTCCTCCACCTCCGCCTCAAGTCGAAGAAGAGGAGGAGAATGAAGAAGACTATTATGATGCTAATGGTTTTGACATACGCCCATTCAAGACTATACACCATAGCTCGTTGGAAAATATGAGTACGGTTAGTGACATATCTCATCCGTCGGCTGATCGATTTGATACCTTTCATGAACCAAGGGGTAATACTAACAAGGGTGCTACCACTCGAAATAATGTAGAGGGAAGTGACCAAAAGTTACGATACTCAAATGAAGATTTGAATGAGGGCCAGACGAATGTGCGACAGGGTGCTGTTGATCAAATGGTCATGGAGGCTTTGCGTCAAGCTTCTAATCGTGGTCCATCGAATCCTCCTCCGCCATCGCAGGGCTTGCTGCCAGCTGGTATGTCGAAGGGCAACAGGCGCAACAGTACCGGATCGAGAGTTAGCTTTAGCAAGGATATCAAGGAGACTATGATTTATAATGCCGACTTGGGTATCAACAGTGGCGGCCAACAACAACGGAATGGTGCTAGTATGCGTAGCTTTTACTCACATCAGAGTGGGGCTGCTAGTTATGATGATGACGATGCTGGTGACGAGTATGATTGTTAACGAGCTAAAACATCTCTATAGAAGGCGCTTTTGTAAATATAGAGACTCTATAGATTAAACGATATCAATATGACTTCCTCGATAATGTGTACAAGGGCAACTAGAGTACCCAACGAACGCAATGTGGAGGTATCCTTTAGGATACCCCCATCATCACATCTCATCACTGGCCCATCACTCTCTCATATCAAGTGGTATGTCATATAAATCTTTATTAAAGGGTAGAAAACGATTGTTATTTATAGTCTCTTCTTCACTTATTAAATCTCAATGCGTATGAACAACAAGGGATACTTCTTAGTACAAGTTATCATTGTCATAGATGTTTGATCGAGTTGCAATCTTTTGCAATGTCTTCGTTTATACCTTCTATACATTCTTCATAAATATCAAGTCGGGTATAATGGTGGCAAAAAGATCAATCTCATTAGTATGTCTCACTTTTGAAGTGGGGCTGTCACAGTATCATATAAGTAAAGTATATCGATATAAGTGTGTTTCGCACAGTCTCAAACAACTAATGCATCGATTGGCCATGTGTTTATCATTACATTATCGTATCATAACAAGCATATATGAGATGATTACCAGCAATGGAGGATGAGACAACATATCTAACAACATAGATGGTGTCATCCGTGGATAGTGGAGTCAAGTTCAAAACAGACCTGAAATTTTCACACTCTATACACAGGTTATAAGATTTCCATGTTTGAATGAGAAAGCAATGACAAGTTTGAAAACATGATACGCCCCATAGAACGAAAGCTGAACTTACATGCACCAGTTCAATTATATCACATGCACCATAATACAACAAAACAAAGTTTAATAAGCTAATCGCCAGTTCATTAATATCAGCCGTCGGTACAATGTTTGCAATGCATAGTGGAAATCAAGCGCCCGGGGTAGGTGCAATTCCTCGAGTAAACAACAACAGTCCACCCGGTTTGATCATCACAACACCAGCTGATAACGATATTGTATTCGGCCTCCGTTGTCTCATGTTCAAAGCTGCCGTTGAAACCGCAGTGGAACGGCTGGAAGATAACTTAGGACAAGTTAATTGGGCGAAGAATAAGTCTGCTTTATTACAAGAAGTGACCAACGAAGCATTAAAGTGTCTGAAGAAAGCTGGAGGGTGAGATTGATGTCTTAGTTATTATTGTAGAAACCACACAGCTAACCACTGTGTCATCTGATCAGATGACACAGTGGTTAGCTGTGTGGTTTCTACAAACACCCTGATATACAATATGTTTCTAACATTGTCATCTTCTCTGTAAACACTAGACGGTTTCTCAAGCCCATTCAAAATGGTAGGGGAAATAAACAGCCAGAGGGATATATTCACTACGAAGATGAAGATGCATACAAAAGTAAGAATATATTATGTCATATGATGCCTCTATCGCCATATTTATGTATTAACTTTTTGCTGTCATATGTTTCCCCTCAGAGATGGAGTGGTATATAACTGACATGAGAAAGAAGCGCCAAAAGGCAAGCTTGGATCGGATGCTTGAAATGGATTCATCTGATGATGATAATGATGATGAGGACGATGAATCTAGCATTACTAGCAAGTTTTCACAAGTTGCCCAAGCAAATGAGGAAGAGTACAAGCCAATCGAGGAAGTTGACATTCAGCCAAACGAGGGCTTCGATGTGGTTCTTTCACTCACCGATGAACAGTACAAGAATACTATGTTTCGTAAGTTTGATGCATTGGGCCCAAAGGAAACACCAGCAAACCAAGGAGTTGAAAATGAGGCCGTACAACAGATTTTTGATAAGTTCAAGACGGAGATGGAGTCAGGTAGTAGATTCCTACTTATGGGAAGCAACTATCGTAGTAAGCACAAGAAGTATCGCGTTGTTGGTGACAAGGAAGCCAAGAAGAGTAAGTTTTATCTCTGTTTGCACATGATTTATCTCTGTCAAATGTTTGTATCATATGAAACTCTATCGTTTATCACTTACACTTACCCTTCTACAGAGATTCGCCAAGATCTAGCTAGACGCAATCTGTCTACTTGGCATAGCAAGGGTGAAGTCATGCAAGTTAATACCAAGAAAGGAGGTAATATAGCCATGAGTGGCCGTGGAAGGCCTTCCAAGAAGCTGGCGAAGAAACGAGGCAGCATCATCAAGAACTTCTCTCAAAAGAGACCATTTCTGAGTAAGTCGTCTACAAGAGCTGCTGGTAAAGCTAAATCTAGCATTGTCGGTAATCGTAAGGCTAGTGAGTCTGATACCGACGGGTTGTCAGATTCAGATGACTCATCAGTGGAATCAACTCGCAAAGTTGCCAAAAAGGATATCGTAGAGATGGATGAAATCATCCCTATCTTCAATGATATCAAGACGAAAGTGAAGGGCTCGCGGGGTAACGAGAAGGTATTTTACATCCACCTTAAGAAATATATTGCTCAGCAAATCAAGAAAGATGGAGTACTACGATCTGATTTCGATAAGATCCAAGACTTTATGTCTCGAATGATTCCCAATGTGAACATGCTGAACGAGGCTACAGATGAGGACGAGATCATAGTTTATGAAGCCGCTATCAATGCCTTCATTAAGGAATGCAAGGCAGAACTTCCTTTGCA
>Ga0214481_100496_pt1 | contig 19926 bp, 13 predicted proteins | sample M1_20Mar14CPVII9_4_FD_165057 | JGI IMG/M metagenome (GOLD analysis project Ga0214481, IMG submission 165057) | Marine eukaryotic communities from Monterey Bay, California, United States - M1_20Mar14CPVII9sort6BwellG10 | ecosystem: Environmental > Aquatic > Marine > Unclassified | place: USA...
CGATATCTCTTCAACTAATGAAACTTACATCTCAATCACATCGCTGTTCTGAATGATATTAAGGAATAAACTGGACAGGAATAAGTACCCAACCACCAGACGGAAGATTGAAGATATGATTACCCTCTTCCTGACCTCCCTCTGTCCATTGAGCTTAAGAGTATGTCCGATTGCATTTGCAATGAGTTGTAAACCTTGAGGGATCTCGTCTAAAAAGGAGTTAGGGGAGTGTGTTGTGAGAGATTATAATCTGTTATTAACTAAACAACACACATTTGGTACAGCCATACCGTTCTCTTACCTTCCATCAACACTCCTACTAATGCACCTATATACGAAACAGACATCGAGATACACAACAATACACACACCATTAGTGAAATTATCAAGATATGCATATATAAACTTTCTCCAATCAAAAGTGAACACAAGATGTGCACATAAATATTGGTCAACTACTCACCCAGAAACTGTGCAGCCCTAACAGTCTTATCTACTCCAGCCGGTATACCCAATATATTACCTTTAGTACCTTTACTAATACTACTAGCCAATGTTAATGATAGACATGAAATAGACAGTGCCATACTAAACATTGCAAAAACAAATGGTATACTAATTGGATGGTGTGAAATCAAGAATGAGAAAGTTGATTCTGACAAGAGATATTCACTCTCATCTTCCAATGTGTCTTTTTCATCTTCATATGATTCCAACCGTTGTTCAATTAGTAACATGCGTTCATTCAGTGCCTCTTCTATATCGTCATTATTGTTTTCTTCTGGTATGCCTTCTACCAACTTGATAGGGCTGTCGTTTGCTGTAGATGTATCCTTTTTTTGCCATGCAAAGTCTATACTGGGATTGGTACGTCGGGCACCTCCTTTAGTAGGTAGTTTAGGATCATCATTATTAGTATCATTTCTTTGTGATTCGAGTAATGATATACGTTCAGCCAATGTTGATACGAGAGATTGAAGTTCCTCCTCTGCTGCAGATGATTTAGTTGAAGAGATATCGGCGCCAGCTTGAGGAGCTGCCACTGGGGTTTCTGATTGTGAAACAGTCATGTTATTATACCTATGCACAGCTCATCCATATACCTCGATCTATTGTAGCAAGATGAGAAGGAGTAGATAGGGCGTCTCTAAAAACTAAAATCTGCAACTAACAACTAACAATAAAGAGCTAAGACATAAAGAGATAATTTGGCGAGCAAACCTTTTAGAGCACCACCAATTGAAATCTCTGCTAAAACTGACCTACTATTCGATAGTGATTGTATTGCAAAATATATTGAGTTTTCAATCAACATTATTAAGCAAGTCAAGAGTACGAGTACCTATATAGTATAAGGAGTGGGAAAGAACAAAAGATACCTTTTGCTGCAATTGCAATGCATATATTAGCTCATGCAATAGGTACTTAGGACTATGGTTAAAGATGAGGATTGTTAGAGACGTATCCATGCATTGATCGGAGGGCCTACACCGCAAGAGCCTACTGGAACGTAAAATTGGTATGGAGAGTAGAGTGCTATGACGGAAGAAGCAGGTCGCAAAATTTGAGCATATGATATGAGCAAAAAGTTATTTATTGAGTTATCGGGCTATTGAGTGATAGGCAAAAGTTATTTAGAGTTATCAGGCCCCAGTATAAACCTTTTAATGGTACAAAAGATCATCTGATAAACTCAAAATATTAATTGATACTGTATTAGCTATCTTTTTCTATTCGTCGGCATATCAATGTTGTACTTCTCCCTATTCTTACCTCACTCGTCTTACTCAAGACGAAGACCAGGCACTCCCTTCAAGCCCATCTTACCCACTGTCTTGCGTTGCAAACTTGGCTGTTCACGTAGTCCGACCTCACTTGCCCACATATTAGCCTGCTGCACTAGCTGTTTCTTATCCCACCGAAGCTTCTTCAGAGCACCATTGTAGTATCCTAACCATGCCCGATATGCCTGTTCACCAGAAGTGGTAAGATCCTTGCTACGTGCAACATTCTGTATGGCTTGGGTAGCTGCCGAGTTGGCTCGTTGACTATCGGGTACTGACATCGGTACTAATGGCATGTCTTTTAGTTCACGCTTTGTCATGTGATGTTCTTCATAATCGGCGAGTAGTAGTCCGCCTTTTCCATCCTTTAAGTAGAAGAGTATGAGATGCCGAAAAGTATGTGAGTGTGTGATGAATCCAGTAAGGGAGAAAGGGTTCACTTTGAAAAAGAAAAGAGACATACCTTTCCAGCCCGTGCAGTCCTACCCAAACGATGGATATATTGACTCCTATCAGTCAACCCAACCTGCAAAACAAATGTAACATCCGGATAATCCATACCGCGTGCCGTAACGTCAGATGTAAACATGACCGCATTACTACTCTTACGAAATGCCTCACTAGCCTTCTCTCTTGCCTTTTGTGTCTTACGTGAATGTATTTCCAATACCTTATATCCAATTTGAGATGATACTGAATTGAATAGTTCTGACATGAATCCGACCAATCGTGCAGTAGTAAAGAAGACGATGATCTTATACGGACCAGAAGTTGTTTCACGATCTAATATGGAGAATAAATTACGAACGATATCCTGTTGACTTGATATCATTAACTGTTGCTGTACATGTTGATGTGTCTGTTCACTTTCTTCACCAACGGTATCAACAAAGGCCCAATTTGGACGAAGTGCAATATTAGCAATCTCATTAACTTGATTGGGAATGGTTGCACTGAACAATAACGTTTGACGAGTATTCTTTGATGGTTGTAATAATCGTAGTATACGCTCAATGTCAGGCCTGAACCCCATGTCGAGGAGTTGATCAGCCTCATCAAAAATTAACACGTCAAGATTTGACATACGTTGTGCCAGATTTGAATTCTGCAAATGATCCAACAACCTTCCAGGAGTGGCTACTACAAATGGTGTTTTACCCCGTAATGCCTTCACGTCCTTGTTCTTATTAGTCCCTCCGACCATGGTAACTACCTTCTTTAAACTATTATTATGAAACGTTAGGAGCTTTTCAGTTTCAGTGGCAATTTGTTGTGCCAACTCACGTGTGGGAGAGATGACTAGTACATTTACATTGTCATTATTTGAAGATTTCTTATTAATAATTTGTTCAATTGTTGGGATCATAAATGCTAATGTTTTTCCAGTACCAGTCTTAGCCTTGGCTAAACAATCTCTATTACCACCATTAGCTAATATAATGGGTAACGTCTCCGCTTGTACTGTAGTCATATACTCATACTTGAATACCTGTGATAAGGCACGTTTGCTTTCAGATGATATTTGCAAGTCAGCAAAGCGTTTGGTCGTGATGTGTGCTAATTTCTTTCCATCAGAAGATGGGGCAGCGGTGGCGGTGGTGGCATTGATAGAAGGTGCCGCTTGTTGCTGTTGTTGTTGAATACCAAATCCACCACTAGCTGAATCATTATCAACATCCATTGGCATATTACCCCCTCCTTCATTATTGTTGTTGTTATTATAATTCGATCGATTATTATTATAACCTCTGCCTGATCCTCGACCTTTGTTTCGATTATACCCTCCACGTCCTCGACCACCTCCTCTACCACGTCCTCCTCCACTATTACGACCTCGACCTCGTCCTCGGCCGCCACGACCGTTTGATGATGAACCTTACATAAGGTTGAGTATTGAGTAGAGAATGAAAGGATTGGAGATAGAGAAAAAAGTGAGCACAAGATGTGCACAAACTATATGTGCACAAAATACGATATCCTATATCCCAGTCAAACTAAACAGCACCGGGCAACAAAACGCGTATCACTCACCTCCTCTTCCTGACATTGTTTTAGCCTGTGTATATTGTTTGAATTGGGACTGTGGCCGATATAGGAGAGAGTTAGCAGAGCAATGACGACAACAAAAAAATGACAAATATGCGGATTACTGGTTTTGCTTGCGGTATCCTAAATGAATGAAGTCAAGTGAATTGGGCAGCTAGCGTTTAAAGCGGTCTCTTTGTCGGCGGTTACATCATATATACCGCTGAAGTAGTGAGTGTGCAAAGCAGTAATTAATACATACTGATAGGTTGTCTTCAGGGTCAAGCCGTTGCAATAAGAGTTGCAAAGATATTGTGCACACATTTTACTCACAACTCACATTATCATGGTGGAAGTAGAGATTTTGGAAGAAGATAACAGTAAGAAGACCTCGGGGGTAGACTCTCCTCCTACCAACAACACTGCTGCTACTACTGGAGATACTTCTACATACATATATAACGGAGATGATAATGACGACGGGGTACCAAAAGATGTTACCAACATCAAAGTCGATTCAATAGTCACAATTATACCTCAAAATGCCTTCAAAGATTTAACAAACTTGACATCAATAGAGCTACCAAAAGGTCTAATACGAATTGAAGATCATGCATTTGAAAATTGCAAATCATTAACAAGTGTTAACATACCCCCGAGTGTAACTTCCATTGGTAACTTTGCTTTCTGTAAATGTAAAAAGTTACAATCAATATCTTTCCTACCAACAATAAACGAAGAAGACGGCCAAGAAGGAGGACACCAATTGGAACGAATAGGTGAATATGCCTTCAAATCATGTAAATCAATAACACGCATTAAATTACCAACAAGTATAACAACTATTGATAAATGTGCCTTTTACAATTGCAACATACAACATTTTCATATACCTCCTCTAGTTACTAAGTTTAATATAAGTTCATTGGGTAATAATAATAACTTGGTTTCACTGGAAGTACATGAGAATGTTACATATATACAGGATAATGTTACTTTGAATAATAAGACTAGTGAAATAAAAGGAATGACGTCACTTGTATCATTACGGAATGTTGCATTACCTCCATCATCCACATCATCTACCGAAGAAGGAGAAGAAGAAGTACAAGAATGTAAACTAGACCCATGTCGAGTGGGGGGTAAAACACTACTAACACGATGTACATCCCTAATTGACTTTGCTTTCCCCGAAGCAGAAGGAGATGAAACATACATTACCGATGCATTACGACAACGATTTGATAATCTACCTATACATAAGATATGTTATCATTATTGTTATAATGATACACAATCTACATTGACACAACTTACAAAGGAGATTATTCCATCATTATGGAAAAGAGAGGTTAATCCAACAGGTAAACAACAAGATTGTTTAGGTATGACACCATTACACATCTTGGCATGTTCAACGAAACAACAAGACAGTATCGAAGTCTATCAATTACTTATTGATAAGTATCCAGAAACTCTCATAATGGAAGATAAATGGGGTGATATACCATTAATGTATGCAATTTGGTGTAATGCATCTAAAGATGTCATTGATTTATTTGTTGAGAGTTATAATATTCATCATCCGGAATATGAATTTGATTATGTTATTACTCTTCGGTTAGAAGTTTTGATGAATGGAGTTAATGTGTTTGGAGATGATGATGACGATATAAAGGGTGTTGAGTCATTGGGGTTAGGGTTTGGTGTATAGAGGAGGTAATCATTATACAAAATGGCGCAGTCCATACCCTATTCGTGTCGGGATAAAAAGTAGAAGGATAAGAGAGTGTAGACTAAGACACTGAGGCCAGTTGAGGCTAATAAGACCTGATTACACAATACAACTTATTACATAGATTCTTATCCTTTTAACATCTAAAACATGAGAAGAGACATGAGGTCCTCTCCTCTGTCTTCTTCTCCTCTTCCTCTCTCTCTCTCTTCTTCTCTATGCGGTAGTATCCTTGAAGCGGTATCCGGAAGTCCTTGGTAGTCGAACCAGTTGAATCATGAACCTTATACCCCATATCGGTATCCTCTAGCTTTCCCTTTGTAAAGATACGATACCCCTAGCCTTCTTGAACCCTTATCTCGATCACCTAAAGGATTTGGAAGGCAAGAATCCAGCCGCATCAGCCGCACCTGCCGCTACCGACTCATCAACGCCCTCTACCCCAAGTGAATCGGATGCCGATAAATTGGATGCCGATCCTTTCACTATTACCCCGGAGCCGGAGGGAGATCTAGTCTGATCACAGAATCAAGATGCCAACGTGGGGGATATTGGACAATATGACAATGGCCTCGATGTTGACGACGAAGAAAAGTATACTGATTATGGCAACAATAATGATAATATCTTTGGAGACCTTGATAATGAGGAAACACCCCCAAATCCTTCAGTCGAACGTCTCAAAATGTCATCCTTGAACAACACTGCTTCTGTGCACACTACCACCACAAACAACAATCGTGCACCTCCCAAACAGTATACAAATAAGAACAATAATGCACGTAACAATTATCATAGCGATCTTGATAATGAAAGTATCGCCACCTTTGATACCATACCAACATACATCAACACACGACGGCATTAAAGATTGGTATGACGGTCTATCAAGTGAAAGTTGCGTGATAATTGCACTAATGTTTGTTATGATGATGACTATCCAAGTACTCTTTTGCCTAAACATGTACTTACTTCTTTGGAAGTAGTAAGTATTACAAGGAGCAAAAGTTATGAAGAGGAGGACAAGAGATCTCTATTAGAAATGGACTTATCCTTGTTACCTCTATAAGAATAAAATAGCCTTACTTTCGCCAAATACCTGATTATTTCTGTTGAGAATTGAGCAGTTGATATTCTTTCTCAACGATCTTATCAACAGCCCCTAAACTCTCATAAAAACTACATGCTGTCAATAATATAAAGTAAGAAGATAAACAATATAAACAAAGCAATAAACCGTCTGTACAATACCTTACAACTAAGTAATAGTAATAGTAAACTAATCAAACAATGGAGAAAGGACAAGCCGTCTGGCTCCGAAGTCAGGAAAGTACACATTGCAATAGATATCTTTTATATATCTCGTGAAAAAAAATCTTTTTGTTCTATTTGTTCTTTGGTATAAGCTACTCATATACTCCCTTTATATTCGATTATTATTGTTTCATTTACAATACACACATGTACTAACAACAAGTATTTCTCTCTTTTTCACATTTCATACAATATAACAAAACAAACACACAAAAACAATACAATACATAACAGGCATCAAGATGGGGATGGGTACCAGCCCTAGTACACAACCGTGACGAGGTAACAATCAAGGGCATTACAGTCCTAAAGGTAACATTACGTGATGACCCCAACGCCGGAAATAACATGTCATCCGAGGGTACTTCATCCGCTAAACGTGCATCACTAAGTCCATTCGCAGACTCCGACTTACATCGTTCTACTGAAATAGTTGGAGGGGATGGATATTATGCAGACATTGAACCATTTGAAATAACATTAACTATTGATATTGAATCAGCTGAACGTGATGAATTAGATGATATTAAGATTCGTGATGTTGATACCTCCAATGTTGTCGGGGGAGTCGATGACTTGATCGGATTAACACATTTACATGAACCTGCTATATTACATGCATTACGATTACGATATGATAGTGATGTGATATATACAAGTACTGGTCCGATATTAATTGCTATTAATCCATTTAAAAGTATGCCAGTTTATACTGATGAGGTTATGGAACAATATCGTATGCAGGGTGAACATGCCTTGGTTGATTTAAGTTCTAATAAAGAAGGGGCTGGTGGGAAGAAGAAGTCAAGTAGTAGTATTGAAACTAAAAAGTTACCACCCCATGCATACCTAACAGCCGATGATGCATACCGTGCCATGATACGTGGTATTGAAATGGGTATTGGCGGCGCGACACAACGTCGTGAAGCTAAGTCACGTGCCAAAAAGGCAGGACAGGAAGATTCCGAGGCACCCATGAATCAATCCATCCTCGTTTCCGGTGAAAGTGGAGCCGGTAAAACTGTCACTACCAAGATTGTCTTAAATTACTTTGCCATGTTAAGTAAGATTGCTGATCAAAAAGCCGGTACTCTAACAGCCGAGTCCGAGAATCAAGTTCGTGTTGAACAACAGGTATTAGATTCCAATCCTATCTTGGAGGCGTTTGGTAATGCCCGAACAATCCGTAATGACAATTCCAGTCGATTCGGAAAGTATATTGATATACGATTCAATACCTCCGGTAAACTATGCGGAGCAACCATCGATACATACCTACTTGAAAAAGTCCGTTTAATCCATCAAACAGAAGGTGAACGTAACTTTCATGTATTCTATCAATTCTTAGAAAGTGCAACCGAAGATGATCGTGATGAATACTTCTTAGGTGATATGGAATTAGAAGATTTTGCTTTGGTGAATCAAAGTGGTACATATGATCGACGAGATTGTGTTAGTGATGTTGATATGCATACTGAGATGATGGATGCTATGGTAAGTTTAGTTTGTTTTGTGTGTCTAGTGTAAACCAGCCCCCGGAGAACTTTGTGTCTAACAATGTCCTTCCCCTACTCCTCTACTTCTACCCAACCCCAACAACAGGCAATCATGGGATTCAATAGTGAAATGATCAAGGATATCATGCGTCTAGTCGTAGCCGTACTCTACGCAGGTAACATGACATTTACCGAAACGAACCGTGGTGAGACCTGTATCCTCGATGAGAACGAGGCCTCCCTAGCCGTCGCCTCACTCCTTGGCGTATCGTACGAAAAGCTAGCCGCATCGTTAACATCAAGAGTATTATTCCTCAAGGAGGGTAACATTACCAAGGAACTCAATGCCAAACAAGCATATAAGGCCACCGAGGCATTAATCAAGAGTATCTATGGTGCCAACTTTGATTACATTGTTAAGATTATTAATCTTAGTATTGTGAATGAAGATAGTTCCAAGGATGCACGTGCTCCTCGTCGTGGTAAACCTGAAGCCTCAGCGTATATTGGTGTACTTGATATCTTTGGTTTTGAAACCTTTGAGGTTAATACCTTTGAACAATTGTGTATCAATTACACTAACGAGACATTACAACAACACTTCAACAAGCATGTTTTCAAGATGGAACAACAGGAGTATGAACGTGAGGGTATTCTATGGAAGTTTATTAGCTTCCCCGATAATCAAGATGTGTTGGATTTGATTGATATGAAACGTGTGGGTATCCTAGCCGTGTTGGATGAACAATGTGTCGTTGAGTGGGGTAGTGATGATAAGTTTGCACAGCAGTTGTACACTCGGTGTGGTCCACATGACCGATTCGAGGCTTCGCCACAGCAGAAGCCATACCGTAAGTTTAGCGTGGAGCATTATGCTGGATTGGTTGAGTATTCGACTGAGGAATGGGTTGAGAAGAATAAGGATCAATTGCCTGCTGCTAGTGTTGAGTTGTTAATGTCTTCTACCTTTGGACATGTTGGAAAGTTGCAGGTACGTGTCTTGTTTTAAGAAATATGAGATGTGTGTGCTTGCTTTTTGAATCATTATCTATAACCACCTCTTTCTCATCTTATGTTTCACACTCTTCTACCTACTTTTACACATCAAAACAGAAATTCTTACGAGCCGAGGGTGCCGGAGGACGCGGATCTGTTGCCATGAAGTCCGTGGGTGCCAAGTTTGCCGAGCAGCTACGTGACTTACGTCATCGTATCGATGCCACATCACCACATTACATCCGTTGTCTCAAGCCAAATGATGAACTCTTACCTGATGAGTTTGATCCCAAGCAGATTGTCGAACAGCTACGTTACTCGGGTGTGTTGGAGGCTGTCCGTGTTAGCCGTGCCGGATACCCCACTCGATACCCCCATGGACAGTTCATGTCTCGTTATTATATGTTGGGTGATCTTGGACAGGATGGTACGAAACGTAACAAGGATATGTTACAGCTTGTTAAGTTCATTTCCAAGCATGTTTGGGAGGCTGATTTGAGGAAGAATCAGGTTAGGGAGGCATTAGCTCGTGAGCAAATGATGGAGAAGAAGGTGAGTTTACTGACTTATTTTCGATTGAGGTTGCCCACATCCTGTTCTTCATTTTATATACACCCTCTCACAACTATACATCTATTCAATAACCCTTTCCCAACATAAAACACAGACACAAGGCAAGTCTGCCAGGTATCTCAGGAAGAAGTCGTCCGGTCAGCAGATCAATATTAAGAAGAAGAAGAGGTTGAATGCCCAGAGTAATATTGATATTCCCGATAATGAAGAGGACTTTGAGAGGCTTGATTTTGGTACTCGTTGTGCCGTAGCCGGTTTACAGTTGGGACGTACCAAGGTATTCTTACGCCGTGAGGCATTTGACCGTATTGAGAGTCTTCGTGTTGCCATCTTGGGAAGGTCTGCCAAGGTCATCCAAGCCAAGATTCGTGGAAGGGTACAACGTGCGCGCTACCTCCGTCTAAGGGCGGCAACCATCAAGTGTCAGGCCATGATCCGTTACTTCCTGGCCAACATTGAAATTATGAGGGTTAGGAAGAAGGAACGTCAGGAGCGTTGGGCTTCTACTACCATCCAGTTGGCCTACCGTAGGTACAAGTTCCGTAACTTAGGTGCCGCAAAGAAGAAGTTGCTTATCGACTCTGCCACTGTGATTCAGGCCTTTGTCCGTGGATCATTGGCTAGGCTTCATTTGGAAGATATCTGGGGATCTCGTAAGCGTAGTACCAAGTTAGGATTGGATGAACAAATCGCAGCAGCTGTTGCTGAACTTCCTCCACCTGAGCCTGTGGTCGTTGTCCGGACTGGTCCTACTATGGAAGAGTTGGCTATGAAGGCCGACAAGACGAAGAAGCTCTTCCGTTACCTCAGGGAAGAACATTGGGATTCCGCCATTGCCCTCATTGAGGAGTATGAGACTCTCAAGTTGGCAGAGCAGCAAGAGGAGGGAACTGGTATGTTACCTTTACATTTTGTTGCTCAGCACAATCTTCACACCGTGTTCGATAAGATGTACAAGTTCTACCCCAAGGGTGAAGACGTGTTTGATTACGAGGGTCGTTTACCCCTCCATGTTGCCGCAGAACAGGATGCACTCGTTCCTCTTAAGATTCTCCTTGCCAAGCATCCCGAAGGTGCCGACACAATGATGTTAAGGCCCACAGGTCGTTCTGGTGGAGGAATTCCCCTTCACGTTGCATGCAGGATTAATGCATCTGGTGCCGTTATCACCGCCTTGCTATCCAACAACTTTAACTCCGCGAAGAAATCAGATGCAAACGGTGACCTTCCTGTTCATCTCTTACTTCGTAGTGGCACCACGGTATCGGGAGCTGTCGTTCAGGCTTTACTTGATACGTATCCCACTGCCGCCACAAGAGCTGACCAGTATGGTGATCTTCCATTGAGTGTTGCATTGAAACATAAGTGCAAGCCTGAGGTCGTCAAGACCTTGCTCATGCACAACCCTGATGCTGCAAAGGTTCAGAATGGTAGAGATGGTCACAGTCCTCTCTTTTTGGCATTCCAGAATCATGCCGACGACAAGACTATTCTTGGACTTATGAACCATGCACCTGACGTAAGTTATCTTTGATGAGAGAATAGTGTTTGCTTTCCATTATTATGTACTTTTTGCTCACATGATGTATCACTTTTCATTCACACAGCTCATTGTGGCCACAGACAAGAGGACAGGAATGCTTCCTATTGAAATGGCAACAAGGATGAAGCACTCAACTACCATCGTCTATGATCTCCTCAAGCGTGATATGCCTATTGATATGAAGGAGAAGGCAGAGGCAAAGCTAGTGCCTCATCAGTACTCATGGAATCATCTAGTTTCCGATTCAAATGATATGTACCACGACGTTGTTGAGAAGGTGCTTCAGAACTGCAGCCAGCCTCAAGTCCTTGCCTTGGCACATGTTGAAAACAAGAAAGGAGAAGTCCTTTTGGCAACTGCCACTCCTCTCTGTAAGCATGTCTTCCGTGTCATGTTTAGGTTGTTCCACACTCTTGAGATTGTAGATCAAACTCCTGCATTTGAGGACAAGGAAACTGGCACCCAGATCTTTTATGCTCTTCGCTTTACTCCTCCTGAAGAAAAGCCTGGGTACTTTACATCCTTGTACCAAGATGATAAGAGCAAGAATAGTCATGTTGAGGAATGGGATTCATCGCCAGTTGAGGAAGACGAAGAGGTAATTACTCCAGAAGATCTTTCTGATATGGATGCAAAGGAGAAGTTGGAGTTTGTCCAAAATGAAAAGGGGGTAAAGGTCATTGCCAAATTGACATCACGATCAGATATTGTTGATGCCGAGTTGTCAAAGAGGAAAGACTACAACCTTTCTCGTCATTATGTTCCTGCTATTCTTAGTGTGCATCACACGATACAGAATGCTGCCTATTCCGAAGCTATGGCTGAACCCTCCTACTGTGTTACTATGGAGGCAGCTGACATTACAGCCGAGAATCTCATCCTCGATACGAGACGATCTGGTGGTGCATTCCCCAAGGCCGATCTTAAGGGTATTGGAATGTCTCTTTTGCACCTCCATGAGCATGGCCTTGTACATGGTGACTTCGGTTCTCATAATACTGCCAAGTTTGGTGACCGGTGGAAGACTTTGGGTGTGAGGGGAAGTGTAGCTATTGGAGAGATGACTGATCCCAAGAGAGGTTTCTTCCAGCCACCCGAGGCTGTTAGTTTGGAGACAAGGAACGTTTCTCTAGGAGACCAGAATGTCGGAGCACAACTCGTACCTGTTGCTAGTGATCCCACGTATGACATTTGGGCCTATGGTGTAGTCTTCTATGAGGCAGTTGCTGGACTACCCCTATCTCCATACAGATCTCTTCATAAGGAGAAGCGTGCCTTAACTACCGCAGAATTGTTCAAGGTTGGACAATGGGACGATCGTAGTCTCCGTAAGGCCTTGAGGCATATCGATGATGAAACTACCAGGGATCTCGTGAAGAAGCTCTTGGATCCCAATCCTAATGCTCGTGCCCAATCCATGCGTGATGTTTTGGAGCACCGGTACTTTGGTATTGGTAAGCTTGCTGGAACAGCTCCTGTATTCGAACGGCCTGAGCTTGGTGCTTCTAGTGAAAGCAACACTGTTGATATCAGTGCCTTTACGACTGATCACTTAAAGAATCGTCACAACATTGTTGCCGAAGCAAATGCCAAGGCAGAAGCCGCCACTGCAAAGACTGTTGAAAAGAAGGTTGCTTCACCAAAGACTACTGTAGTTAAGAAGCCAACGCCTGCTCCTCCCAAGACAGTTTCACCACCTCCTGCGGCTGCTGTTGAGCCTGCCGTAATCAAGCCAGCACCTCAGGATATTCCTGCTTCTACATCTACTGAAACTGCCGAACCAGTCGCTGCTACTACAACGAAGAAGAAGTCGAAGTTTGGAATGAAATTTGGAAAGAAGAAGTAAGCAATTTAATTGGAGAAGAAGATAGTGTTGGGGATTAACAACACTATCGTATTGTTTGTTGTACTCACAAGGGGATAATGTGAGATTTGATTGTATGAAATTTAGTAATTGTTGTGAACCGATATAAAGAAGTAGACTTAAACAGTAATCGTTATACATACTAGGAATATGTCTTGTTATGTTATGAATGTAGCTACCCTCTCATCTATGTCAATTGTCAATGTGCCTTGCGTGAGAAAGGTTTGTCCCAAGACAACGATATATGGACTATATTCAATACTATTAAACCAATCTAAGTCAATTGGCTGAACATAGAACAGTCTTGGATCTTCTTCTACACTGCTTTTGATATTGCATGTTGTTATTCTCTTGCCTTTTGTTTGTTTGTCTTTCGATTTCTGAGTTAGGCTCAAGGATACTGAGGTAAACTCATCACAAACGCGAGCGTCCCCCTTGCTTGTCATGTACTGTTCAATAACGTCAGCAAAGTTTCGAATTAACAAGCAACCCGTAAGTCCTGAATCAAAAACTGCCACAATTGGCCGCTCAACTCTCCCTTTAGTAAAAGCTTGTAAGCTTTGTGAAGTTATAGAGACATCATCAAATGTAATTGATTCTACTAAAACAGCGTAATGATCAACAAAGTCCCCTACCGTTCTTAAATCAACAAGTTCCATAATAGATGACGTTGTAGTAGGAATCAATGATTGTGTTGATAATGTCAATTCACGAGAAGGTCGTCCATCAAGAGAAAAAGATTTGATTCGATACTGTTTGTTTGTATTATCATCGGAAGCATCGTCACTTATTATGCACTCTTGATCTAGAAAGGTAGGACGAGCCTCTGGAAAGCGTGGTATTCTGTTTGGATTATTATTCCGTATAAGACCAAGTAGTGCAAGAGGTTCATACGCACCTCCTCCAGTGGCTTCGTTTGTTAAAGCATCATCTAATACTCCTACAATTGCAGTAGATGAAGAGTCAGCAATTTGCAATCGATCATCTCGAAATGAAAACTTTCCCAACTTCCAATTGATATTACCCGTAACAGCACCATATACCTCTTCCGTAGGTGAGTACTTTGATTGAGATAGTAACAAACTAGAGTCGTCGTTTGCAGATGCGATATCCATCAACTGTTCAAGAATACCCTCAGGTTTATTGTTATCATCATTTGATGAAGGTAAGACCAAGTACGGAGAACCAGTATCAACTATTGCCTTGTATACTTCTAGTGATTTATCCGATGTAAATATTACTCTCACAGATAATGTCCCACCCGAGGATAATTCTAGTGGAAGTGTAATGGTTATTGGTATAGTATCTTTTAATTCATCCAATTGCAAATTGTTATTATCATGTGTTGGTATTGTTCTCAATGTTGACAACAAGTCCGTTTCTTTGGCAGATACTGAAGTAGCAGTACTCATTATCCCAACAGATGATATGGAAGATAAACATGCTCTACGGTCAAGTAGAGGAAGGTTGTTGATTTGCAATAATTCGATATCATCTCTTGATGCATATGTTTTGTGTTGATTCACATCATGTGCACTTGGAATAGTGAAAGCCGCTGATACTGATGATAACAACAAAGCATTGGCACTATATAATAATAGCAAATAGTATAGACATATCCACTCATGAAACATCACAGCCACCCAACATACTTACTATCTTACACTTCCAAATAACCAGGTTGATACTTAGACCCACATAAAACTAGAAGGAACCAGCCTTCACGCCAATAGTCAATAGTCAATCAATAGGCAGAAATAGGCAATCCTGCTTGAATATACTCACTACATATCAATATAAAGTATGTCTCGGCAACCCAAAAACAACAACGAAGGCGGCGGTGATAATCAACAACCATCAGCCCCATTTCAATCTCGATCAACCACACGCAATAACAGTACCAACAATACTATAAACAATACCAACAACAAAACAGTTACATACTATCAACCCTCTGTACATCAATTTACCTGCCGCGGTGCATTCCATTTACAACCCGACTCCTCTAACAACACTACCTCTAACTCCACCTCTTCAGAACGATCATCACCACCAATCACAAATGAAGAAGACTTACAAACTATAATTCAAGATACATTTATATGTAATGGTATACAAAGTAAATTACGTCATGTAAGTGATTATCCATTAGCTCCCAATAAAGATGTTGCTATACATTGGTTTGAGGGTAGTGGTAATATTGGTAATAATCCCAATGCCTCTATTGCCGGGGTTGGTGGACAGCATAATATGGGCAGTGTGACAGCTGATAGTTCACAACATGCTGACAAGGAGAATACTAAAGAAGGTACTAAAGGCAATACTGAAGTAATGGAATCAGTAGAGGTTGAACCAGACAGCACCTTCTCCTCATACGGCACTACACAAGTTAACATATTAACAATCAAAGAGATACCAGTTCAGTTACCAAAACATTTGCAAGATGTTAACACCAATAATAATCCATCTTCTTCTTTGGTAAATGATCCATTTGGTGGATTTGGTTCAATAAGTGACGGAGGTAGAATGGGTGGGATGTTAAATCCATTTGGTTCATTATTTGGTGACTTCTTTGGTAGCGGAGGTGGGAGTGTTGATCCATGGTCGAGTGGCCAACCCTCGGATGATGAACAACAGCAAGAGCAAGACGAAGGCGAAGGTGCATCAGACAATAGAAGAAGAAATCCATGGCTGAGTAAGGGATCATCATCCCGTTCAGTATCATCATCTACAAGAATGGAACGAGATGAGGAAGGTAAGCGTGTAGTTAAAACTATACAGACAACTACTGTAATTAATAATGGTAAGAAACGTACAGAGGTTGTTACTACTGAACGACACGTTGATGATGGTGGACGTGTTGAAACTAAGAAGGTTGTTACCTCGGATGATGATGGAGATGGTGGGGAGAAGAAGAAGAAACGTATTGATCCAACATCTGACCCCCTTCCCAAAGGGGCATTTAGAGTAGATCAGAAGAAAAGGCCAAACTGGCCCACGGAGCGAGCATTACCAGCCTCGGCACTAAACGTAGGCCTACCTCCTCATGCTCAAGAACAAGCATCATCGTCACCTGCAGAGGTTGCCGTAATTGCCACCGATTGTCTACTGGGTGTGTCTATATCAGATTCAGCCTCTGAAGATCCCGACAGTGCATTGCCCCCATCAAAGAAGAACAACAAGTCATCAACTAAGAAGAATGATAATAAAAGTGGATGGCGTAAGACGGAATATCTCTTCAAGTTAGGTCGTTTCATCCCTCCATTCATGCTTGTTGCAAAGTATTACAAGGATGAGGAAGAGGAACAACGACGTCGTACTGAAATGCAAAAGGAATACAACGAATTAACAAACAAATTGAAGAAGAATCGATGGGATAAATCAAGCGAACGTGATAAGGATGACGATAAAACAAAACCAAAATTAGAGTATGAAATGGAAGATAATGCCAAAACAACACAGGTAACAAATGACTTATCCGATATGTCATCACGTACCGAATATTATATGCAACGTATCTATGTACAAATGATTAAGAATATTGAAATGATGGAACATTTGGCAACCAATGTTATTTTGAAAGAAGATTTTCCAAAAAAGGTACATGTTCAGGGTAAGAAGATATATAATGAAATTGGGCCGACTGCCGAACGAACTGGAGAGTTGATGCAAAAAGTTTGGGATATGTGGATTGGTTATGCTAGTGGTAAAAGTGGTAGTGGTGGTGGATGGAGTAGTGGCGGTGGTGATAAATGATTAGAATTAGAGACGAACTAATTGAAGGATAGATGCCCAAGCTCACTTGCGTGTTGGTATCCTGCTTTCTAGACTGCATCGACACCTTAGAGTGAGAACTACTAGATTCTATGGACTGCTCACCTTGAGACAGCTTGAGACATCTTCCTAGCTAATCTTATGATTGTGTAATAGCTCATTATACTACTTAGTATTAGAACTACTTGAATCCATTCATCTCTCTAGGTAGTATATCATTTTGGCAAAAGATAAGGTAAAACATTCCCCACCAAGATGTTTGCCCCACAATTGATCCGATATTGTTGCCTTTCACTACGCTTTTGGCATCGATAAATGATATGTGACTTACTTACTTACTTACTTACTTACTTAGATACCTAGATGCTATTTGAATTTGTCCATTACTTCATGATCTGACCTCCTTCATTTGGGCAACGGATAGGAATGGCAAAAGGTATGGCAAGACATTCCGAATAACAATATCAGCCCCATTATTGACACGGCACTGATCCCTATAACTAACCTCACCATCAACTCTTGCCTTTTTGTTTCGACTCTCGTCAATCTTTGCCTTCCACAAAGCAAGTTCAAGTATTGAGGTCGCCTCTTTTGCCAATTCATACATATCAAGTCTGTCATACAGTGCTCTGGTATTTCTTTCTCTCATTGTTTCGTGACGAAAAGCGCCGATGCTATTCTCCAAGTCTATACGCCATTTCTTAATGCCCAATAAATCTAACCGTTTGGTAACACTGAGTCGGAGAAGATATCTGAACGTTTCTAGTTCAGTTCCTGGGGGCCGACTGAATACACTCATGTCTGACGCTGCCAATTGCAGTACAATACCTTGCATGTTATAATTATAGTCTGGGGATATGTGATGCTGTTTATTCATCAGCTTCTGAATGTTGGCCAGGGGTACATCACGCTTTGCCAATGTTAGGAGCATTCCCTTCCACTCAAATTCATACTCTGGATGGTTTGATTTGTAACTCTCCACTAACAAGTCCACAATGTCTGTAGGAGCGTTACACCATAGTGCATATAGTAATGGAATATCACCCGACTTGTCCTTCATTATTAGAGTCTCGGGATACTTATCAATCAATAACCGATACATTGCAATTGTTGGTTTGGTTGAGCATGCTAATATGTGAAGAGGAGTTATCCCCACACAGTCTTGTTGTCGACCCGTTGTGTTGAGCTGCCCAGGAGGTTTTGACGTCCAGGGATTGATTTCACGTTTGAGGGATTGCATTGTTAATTCACTATCGAAGTATGATTGGTAGTGACATATCTTGTGGATTGGTAACCCATCAAATCTGTGCTTCAAAGCAGCTAGCATTGTATCATAGCCTACATCAGGAAATGCACCCTCTAAATCAGTGCAATTCCCCAAGATGTCAGAACATACTTTACATTCTAATGGAAATGCAATGTTCCGAAGAGCACCTAGAACATTACTATGTCCAGGTCCAAAGTGGGCATAGCTGTCTTTAAACTGTTCAACAGTTTCTGCTAGTTCTAATGAGACCAAGCATGTATTATCCTCAAAAATACTAAAGTCTAAAACAGTTAATGGTGGTGTACGAAAGTGTGTGACGTTGCAATTCTTGAATGCCCTTGCTCGAATAATTTCTATAGAGTCAGGCATATATACCTCATTCAATCTCGTACAGCCTTCGAATGCTTCTTCCCCGATAACTTCTAATGTTGACGGTAGGTTGACTGATACTAAAGAATTGCATCTGCTAAATGCTTCAAGTCCAATTTCCTGAAGTCCTTCCGAAAATGTAACACTTGACAAACTATGGCACCAAAGGAATACTGCTTGTTCAATGGTTTCAACATTAGGAGGAATGTTGATTCTCTGAAGTGATCGACAATTAGAAAACGCCCACTTCCCCAATCTTTGAAGACCCTCTGGTAGTACAATCCCCTCTAGCTTTTCACAATGATCAAAAGAACTTTCACCAATATCTTCTACCGTAGAGGGAATAGTAATCTTCTTCAAGCTAATACACCTTTGAAATGCATAATCTCCAATTCTAATCAGCCCTTCCGGAAGCTCGACCTCTTCTAAATTTCGACGGCATTGAAATGCACAACGAGGGATGATGGCAACAGAAGGATCTACCCTAACATGAGAAACATCATCTGGTACTTCACCAACTCCATTGTATATGTATATCGTTTGTGTATTGTTCATGTTTTAACCCAATGACATATGATGTAGAAATTGCAAAGATGTTGTGTTTAGCTATACCACAATACTACTCCACTTTAATTGAAACCAATATGTTCTTTTGAATTATAATATGGCTGAAGAAGATGATTATCCTGTTCTCTCTTTTTTGTTGTGTTGGGTGCACCGAAGTTACTCCTAAAAAAATTAACCTTTATTTTTATATAAGAGATATACCTATATGGAGGTTGATGATTATTATTAGTAGAAACGACGAGGGGTACTGCAGAGTATTGTCATTTTATGATGGTTATGGGAGGTATGTGCAATAGAGGAGAAGTGCTTACATCACTTTACATCACTTTATCTACTCAAGAGTGACATCACAGCACAAGAGAGCGAGCTAAGAAAAGAAATAGTGTTAGTTTATTCCCATAAAGGAAGAGAGTGGTACGCTTATTGTCTTGGTTTGTATGTGCTTGTACTTTCTACTGTCTTATTATATATCAACTACCCTCATTAAACTTCAAGGCAACAGTTCTATTTTATCTTTAGTTTGTATATCACTGAACTGAGGTTCTGGAAGAACCATTCAGCCATGAACTTTTCGTATTTGCAAAAGCCCCCGCCTTGCCTTAAAACTCACTATGCTGCC
>Ga0214481_100500_pt1 | contig 19884 bp, 13 predicted proteins | sample M1_20Mar14CPVII9_4_FD_165057 | JGI IMG/M metagenome (GOLD analysis project Ga0214481, IMG submission 165057) | Marine eukaryotic communities from Monterey Bay, California, United States - M1_20Mar14CPVII9sort6BwellG10 | ecosystem: Environmental > Aquatic > Marine > Unclassified | place: USA...
CTCATCATGCACCACTACTGAAGAGCTGTTATGGACTGTTGATGTTGCTTCCTCAAAGTGATGCATTCCGAAGCTTGAACGATAGACTAACCACTGTTTGCAATCTAAGAGACAACCTGGGTATTCCCCCTACCAACTTATCAATGAATGGAAAGTCTCGGCTAGGATTGCTATCTAAACGACAGAATGATCTTCTTGCCCACTTTGATAAGATTGTAGAGTTGCATCGTAATATGCAAGGGAGAGAGATGCAGCAGTTACATGATGGAAGAGGCCGCAATGGGAACAATTCGTCTATCATCGCGGCCACAAAAGTATCAATAAGTAGAGTATCTGCAAATAACAGTGGTAGTTCTCCGGCACCTGTTTTCTATGCAGGAGGAAGTGAACAAGGTACTGCTCCCTCTCCTTCTAGATCTACACGGGTCACTCAAGAAGTTTGAGTACCATAGATGTAATGTAGAGATGTATTCAATCTGATAAAAGGTAATGGTAGTAATTATGTAGAGATGTATTCATTATGTGATAGTGAGATATGCCTATGTAACTGTAGTCACCCCACCCACTCCCGCCCCTTCTCGAGAAGACGTACGAGTCTTGACACGGTACCATACTCAAATAACAACACGTAGGTGATGCTTGCCATCAAAAGAGATGAGCTAGTTTGCAGTTGCAATTACAAGTTGAATTGACGAATAAGCGGAAACAAATTAAAAATAGGATAGTTATATTATGGCATCGCCTACCAGTAGCATGAGTGATGTATCTGATATCAACAAAGAATCCTTTATAGGAGATGTCGACGTCGAGGAGGATTATAATGAACAATGTGGACATCAACAACAAATGGCGAGTGGTAGTACCATAAATATAAAAGGCACGGAAACCTATCAGGATGAAGTAGGTGAATGCCAAGAGAATCAATCACTAGCATACGATTCGTTATATAGTGCACAAGATGGGTTACGGCGACCTCAGACTCCACCTTTGCCTAATAATTTCAATTGTTTGTATGATGACATGGCAAGTTTATCCATCAGTGGTGGGGGTAAACAACCTGAGAGTGACCTTTCATTAGCCATTGAGAGGCAGAGGACGGAGTTGGATCGATTTAAAGAATCGCATTTGCAAAAACAACGATCTATACATCAACAACGAGAGATGATAAGCAGTACTCAACGACATACGCCTACACATTCATTTAACAATAATATACCCTCTGATATTCATGCAGTTTCTTGTCTTCAACAAGCAAGTAGTGATGTTAGCAATATTACTAGTCAAAGTGAAGCTTTGTCTAAAGCGTATGAAATGCAAAGGACAGAGTATGAAAGGTTACAAAAAGAACATATGAAGAACAAACATCAACAAAATCACGAGATGGTTCATAGTGCTGCATTGTACAATCAAAAGCAACAACAAAGTATTAACCATCGTGAGGTGACAGGTAGTGCAAATGGTAGTAGGACTAGTAGAAGTAGTGCTGCTGGTAGCATGAGTAGCAGTTTAATACAGAATGACAGAGGAGGAAGGCAGACTCCACAGACTTCTCCTCCAAATCATACTATACATAACCATTTAGAGTCACTTGATGATGATACATATCCAACAAGGCAGGGTGATAGAAGTGGAGAGATGATTCCCCCTACAGCGGAGGACGAGGAAGAACTTTCCGAAGAACTATTCAATCATTATCTAGACGTATTCAATCAAACAAAGTTCAATCCAGCTCCAGGGTTTTAGGACAAGACAGTGATAAGAGAACTTCTGATTAACAACCAACAATTAACTTATACACTTAACTCTTTAAGCTTTGCCTGGATATCATCCACTTGTTTTTGTGTACTCTCAAGCACCTCCTGCGGGTTATTGCCACTCTTATCCATCAAATCCTTGTATGCCTTTGCTTGCTTATCGATGGCTTTCTTCTTCTTTTTCACTTGACCTCCACTGACTGGATCACCATTGGCAAGTAAGGTTGGAACACCGTTCTCATCCCACTCCTTAAACTCGTCAGTTTTGAACAACTCCTCTGGTTTTATCATACTAGATTTGACCTTTTCCAATTCCTTTGTACGAGCTACGAGTTGCTTCTCCAGCTTGCCAAGTTGAATTTCCTTCTCCTTGGCAGCCTTGTCGGCCATTTCCTTTATCATAACCTCGGGATCCTCAAGATTCCACATCGTACCAGTTGGTCTGTCCTCAAGTCTAACACCCAAAGTTGGTAGTGTTTCATCACGAAGGCTATCGCAGATTTGAAGAATAGATTGAATAGCGGCTTTGCTGTCACCTCCCTTGGCTGCTTCTAGTGCAGCATCACGGACACTTTCACGAAAGTTTACCATGGCTCCGATGTATGACTCTGAACCACTTCCATCAGCGGCAGCATCTCCACCCTTTCCATCAGCAGTACCACTGCCAAAACCAAACTCATCAGCACCACTGATGACACCGAAGACTTGGAGAATTTGAGTAACATATGTGGCAATGGCACGTAATAACAATGTTGAAGGCTTAGCATTGGGAGATCGGAGGTAGGCATTGGCCTCATTAATTACCTTTAGTAATGCGGCCATGGCATCCTTGGTATTAAAATTATCCAACAAGCTCTCGTGTACTGTCTGTCGAGATGCCAGGTATGCATCTGCCAACTTATGATCAGCCTCGCCCATTCTCCATCCAACTTCCTCGTCCAAGTAATCATTACGAACAAGAGCCTCAACCTCACGGAAGAAATTCTTGAATGTTGTTTCTTTACTTCGAGCATCATCAATAGTTTGATCAGAGTAGTTCATGGGTTGATCCCACGCCTGCAATAAGAACATGATACGAAGTTGTCGTGCAGTATTATGTTCCAATGCCTGTCGAATTGTAACAAAGTTCTTTAATGACTTTGACATTTTGAGGCCAGCAATGTGCAAATGTCCCGTGTGTGTAAAGTAATTCACCCACTGGTTACAACCAAAGCAGGCCTCCGACTGGGCTAACTCATTATCATGATGTGGAAATTTAAGATCTTCCCCACCAGAATGAATATCAAGACGCTCCCCGAGGATATCACCAGCAACGACAGAACATTCGATATGCCAGCCTGGACGGCCAGGTCCGAATGGAGATTCCCATGCAGGCTCACCAGCCTTACTTGCCTTCCATAATGCAAAGTCATTCGGATTGCGTTTCTCATTCGTTCCGCCACCACCACCCAAGGCACCCTCACCTTCTGCCATCTCGGCAGCAGATGTTGCCGCGCCTCCCGGACCAGCAGGATTCAACTTGCGATAGTTATGCCCCTTCGCTTGAAACTCATCCAAGCTTAGATATACACTCCCATTCGACTTATATGCCATTCCCTTGGCAATAATCTTTTCCACAAATTCAATAATTTGGGGCACGTACTCTGTAACACGTGTTAATACGTCTGGTTCACGAATACCAAGTGCTTCCATATCTTCCATGAATTCACGTTCATACTTTCGTGCATGCGCGTTAAAAACAGCATGATCTGTAATTAAATGTCCCTTCTCTCTATCTAACTTTTCAGCAATGACTGATTTGGCAGCTAGTAACAAACTGGAACGTGCATCATCCATATCATCATCTCCATTAGATACTTCACAGGCTTTTAATATGGCAATTTCATCATTATCCAAATTCTTCCTCTTAACTAAATGTTGTTCTAATAATCCCTCCTGTTCGGTACGTGCTCTTGAATCATTATTTAACTTGGCTGTATTTAATTCATCTTCAATCTTTGCCTTCTTTTCATCACTTTTTAACTTTGCCTCGTCCAATGCTTCCTTTGCCAAAGTAATTAGTTTAGAATAATCTACACTTGTATCCTCTTCTAACAAACGTAATAATTCATTCTGACGTGCTCTTAATATAATCTTATCATCAATATCAGTAGTGTTCACTTGATATAAGACATTGTAATGTAAATAATCTGTCATGATACGACGCATAATATCAAAGCTGAGATAGGTACGGGCATGACCGACGTGTGAGGAATCGTAGACTGTAGGTCCACAGGTGTACCATCTTACATGACGATCTTTCATTGGGATGAATGGTTCTTTTTTACCTGTTAGGGTGTTACGCATTAGTAGTTGTCCTGATGCTATTGGTGTGGAGGTATCGATTTCGGGTGGATGCCATCTGTATAGTATAAAATATATTTATAGGATATGGATATAAAGTATGAGATAGAATGAGATGAAGGAGTTGCAAAAAAAAAGTGCCCATCATGTGTACTTACGGATGGCGATTGGATTCACCGGCACAGGTAGGTTGGCAAAAGTTGCCAGTTCCTGATAATGACATGGTTATGAGAGTGTTCTACGCTGATATAAAGCCGCTGATATTTGCTTGCCTATCGTAGGTATTGCAAAAGCCACACAAAATTATGAGAGAATGAGACTTAGGCTATATCGGAGCGAGTATTAGTACCTACGGAACTACCCCACCTATTATTGTGGAGTTTGTTATTAGGGTTTTATGGGGCTGTGAGATGTAGAAAGGTCAATTGATAGGGGGAAGATGAGATGTTCTACTTCAGCAGTATTATTGATATGGTACACATTCATATCAATCACTCTATCACTTTGGTTTGTTTCGCTGCCGATCACAGTGCGTGCTGCAAATGAACAAGTTGTGAGCACCGAAAATACTGACGATTATGATGAGGTAGAAGAAACCTCCTCGGATGATTATGATGATATTGATGAAGAATATATTTCTATATTAGAACAAGTACAGAAGCTTGTCGATAATGATAATGACGACGATGATAGTACTCCAGAAGAGGAAAAGACAAGGTTAAAGGAGTTAATTCAAAGTGTGGATGATAATAATATTGTTGGTCCAGAGCTATTAAAGTTGTTGGTGGATAGTATAATAGACGAAGAAGATGATATCGTAATTAAAGAAGAAGATGATGATGATGAAGTTCTAAAAGAGTATAAACCAACGGGGCTACAGATATGGGATGGTAAGTGTGAAAAGGTAGTTTTGTGCATATCATATGCACAATAATATTATGCACTCTCTCACAACCTCACCTGCATCTCACACAAAACAGAGGACACTATTCTTCAAGCCACCAAGGGTGGCCGTTTATTACTCGTCATATTAACTTCATCATCATGTGATAAAAGTACTGATTTTATACATAATGAAGCAACGTTAGCTGCCAATATGATTGATAAATCCTTTCAACTTTCGTCTTCAACGTTAGATTTCAACCTACCAACATCTGCAACAAAGCCTCTTATTGGAATAATAGACAATACCTCGAAAGACTTTAGTGATATTTTTTTAACTATAACACATTATCCAGCATTGAAATTCATTCGATTAGTACCGGATACAACACCGTCATCAGAAGTAGATAATGAGGAGTGTGATACAAAAGATGAAACTTGTCAAGAAGAGAAGAAAGGCACTGTTGAATCGGAAGGAGGTGAGCTACTTCAAACTTGGGAATATATTAGTTCAAGAGAAACAGCCAAGGATATACATGATACTGTACTTTTATACTGGTACAAACATGTTGTGTCAACTGCCATGAGTAATCAATCAAATGAGTCAACGATTGATTCCGGCGGCAATGCACCCATCTTTACATTTTCATCTCAAACTGATTTGTCAACCTTTTTACAAACTCACGGTGGTCATGCAATGAAACCTGCACAACCGAGACGTCAACATCATAGTAAGTTAGAAGAAGAGGTGTTCAACTTTTATATGGGTATCAATGAAGATTTAAGTGGAGTATTTCACAATTACGAGTATATAAATGATGATGACAATAATGACAGCGTGAGCGAGGATGAACAGTTTACTCAAGAGATTGATCCATATCTATTGCTAGTACAATGCCGGTCACAATTAGACTATGGTGAGGTAGATCTAATGATGGAGGATAAGACTGACGAAAGAAGAATATCTACTGAAGAGATGATTCTGTTGCAAAACCAACAAAAAGCCGTTCAAGACTTTGATCAATTGGCAGAGCAAATGGCAACACGATCCGATGTTGCATTTGTAGCTCTGAATGCTTCTATTCATGATACAGAAATGATACCTGATCCTATAGAGCATGTATGTGATGGGTTGTTTGATGAGATTGGGGGTCCATCGAATGGGGATGTTGCCTTTATGCGAGCTCGACGATATGTAACATATTCGGTAGAAGATGTTGACAGTTGGAACCATCAAAGAACGCGAGTCGTACACAATATTGAGACAGATTGGGGTGATGGAGTAAAGCTACTATCTCCGCACGCTATAGTAGTGCCATCCTCTTCATCCGACGAAACTATTTCAAAGCAACAAAAGGAAATACATGGAAAATTGGCCAACAAAGACCCGACAACTCCAATTGAGTATGTGCAGTCTAACCTTGTTGCATCAACAATTGTGCATTCCACCCCAACAGTAATGTGGTATGATAAGGAACGAATAGCACAGCTAGCATTCCCTTGGTATAGAAAAGTACACGCCGTTCTCTTCGTAGATATGGCCTTATCATACAAGGAGTGGCGGTCTACAAGTAGCAAACAGCATCCATCATGGCCGTCATCACTTCACCACTCATCAGAAACCGCCACTCTCCTTCTAAGTCAGCAAAGGGCTATACAAATGTTTTATAATGCTGCCCTTCGTCATCGAGTAAAAAGACCCGCTGATGATTTGGTATTCCTCATTGTTCCAAGCTCTGAGATTAGAATCATGACGTCCTTTGGTGTTGATATTTGGACACCGCTGGATGAAGCGTTGTTTAGTAGTATAACAGATGACATAGATGAGCAAGAGGAACAAGAATATCAACAAGGCGAAAGAAACAATGGATACTGCAATTCTCCTAACAATGGGAAGAACCGAAATATCTTACCTGTAATGATGATCACTGATAGTACAGGACGATCTGGACTACAGTCGAGTAGATATTACTTGTGTTCCAACGACATCTTGAGTAACGATGGAGCTATAGAAGAATTCATAGACAAGTTCTACAAAGGCACAATCGAGCCCTTCACTCGTTCTGAAAGTACTCCGTCTTCCTCGGAAGCTACTCCTACATCTAGGCACAGCCAAAGTACCAACAAGCCAAACGTGACAGTTCTCACAGGCAATTCGTTTGAGTCTTTAGTGATGAATAGAAGAGATGAACATCAGATAATATTTATATCAAGCTATTCTTGTGGACACTGTAAAAGATTCTCAATCTTTTGGAATGAACTTTCCCTGCTAATACAAGCTATGAATTGGGACAGCGTGATAACTGTCATGAAGATTGATGTGTCAAAGAACGATGTGCCTCATGAGAAGATCAATGCTTGGGATCTACCAGCGGTATACTACTTTCCTGCATATGACAAACAAAATCCAATAGAGATGACTCCAGTTGAAGGCAAGACTAATCCACAACATGACTATGATGAAGGCTTAACATGGATAACCAGTGGCTACGATATAGCAAAGTGGATGGTTAGTCAAAACAAATTAGATTTGGGTCTTTTATCAAGATTAGAGAAGGGTGTCCAACACAATCTTGATAGTGAGATTAGAATATGATATGAATAGGATAAGCAACATACTTAAAAGCTTGTCGTATAGATTTAGTATCCTACTGGTATGTTATCATCTGTCAAATCAAGATTACGCTTGTAGCACAACTCACTCAGACTCAGAGCATCACCCACTTTAAAAGTCATCTCGGTACATATCCTTTTCCTTGAAAGGAGGGTGAATTTATCTATAATATGAAGGGTGTGAGATTGTTTAAATGAGAAAGCGGACGACATATGTTCCAAGCAATCAGTTCAGTGCTCTTTGATTGGTGGTTTCCGTGACTGGCAATGAAAGTGAGGTAGGTTCTTAAGTATCCAATCTACTAAGATCTTACCAAAAAAGATGTATTAATATTAAGAATTAAGAGATTATGTTCGGATTGCTTACTTTAATGATAACTGAAGATTGGTACCTTGTAGTGATATTATAACTATCCTGACCCATTAACATGTTCTCGGACGAACTGGGAGGCAATCCTGCAAAGAAGAGGGCAGATGAAGCAAAGGCTAGAAGGCTTAGGTAAGATTTATCATGTTATTGTATTCACCCTTTGATATGAACCCCTGACCCTTTGCTTTTGTATGTTTTTCTAACAACAATCAATTGTTATTGTTAGGGCCAAGAAAGAGAAAGAGGCTAAGGCAAAACGTACAGAGTTGGAAAGAAGAAAGAGAGATGAAGCATCAGCCATTCCAATTGGTGGAGTAGGTAGTACAGCCGGGGAAAGTTCTGCTGGTAAAACTATATCGAATAATGATACAGGATTGCAATCTTCATCTGCTGCTACAACAAGTAGTAGTATTGATACAAAACCAACAACACAAACTACAACAAATAATAGTACACAATCAGAGGAATTAACAGCAACACAAAAGGCAGCTGAACAACGAAAGATACGTGCAGAAGCTCGTGCAAAAGTATCAGCAGCAACATTAATACAATCAATAATACGATGTAAGTTAGTTGCAACAAAAGCACGAAATGATCAACGATTAATATTCGATAAGCGTATGTCCGATTTAACATCCTTGGCATCTATACTAAAACAATCTACAAAGAATAATGTATATATCCCCCCTCCGGCAACTGTATCAATAATGATTTCACAATTTCTATTCTTTGCTTGTCCAACAATTATACGAAAACAAAGGCAACATTCAAATGGAAATGATTATGAAATTATACTTGATTCAGGATCAATGATACTACAAGATGTAGATTTATCACGATGGACTAAAGTTATTCGTAACTTATTATTACCGGGTGTATTGAGTAATGATAATTTAGAGTTAGATCCTTTACTGCCATGGATGGGAAGTGTAGAGGGTAAGAGACGATTGCATAAAGTTATTAATCTTTGTGTTTCGAGTATATCTTCCAAGCAAACTCCAATGAATGGGAAATCAAGTCAGAAGAAGAGTGTGTCTGCAAGTAGTAACAAACCAAATGTTGATAATATGGATAAATGCTACACGTCTGTTGAATACTTCTTACGATCAATCCTCCGGTTAGATGTCATCAAGGGAGAGAGTGGCGATTCATATAGCGGAAAATCACGAGATGTAGTCTACCACAACGCTCGATCGATATTGATGCCAACTTCATCCACTGCATCAAACAAAAAGAGCAAAGATCAAACTGTTTGCTGTGATCTTATATCATCCCTTAGAACACTACTACTTTATGGACCTACCAAAACAAACCCACCAATACCTGCTGATTGTGGTAGATTGCGTGAGAATTGTGTTACCAAAGATGAAAAGGATCGAGCAAGTATATTAATGAAGCTAGTTGTGGATATGATTGCATCGTTGGATGAGAGATCACAATCAACAGATCAAATGACATTAGATTTACTATGTTCAAGGTTTATTGCTGAAGTAATGACTGTACCTTTATTGACATGGAAGGTATTGCCAGCATCATATCAACAATTGTTATCAAGCACTGAGGAGAAAGTTGGTTTAAAGGTACCTCCATTGGTCAATTATATTCAAAGATTTATCAATTTGAATGCAGATGAAGTATCTAGTGGCAGAATAGAGTCTGTCTTGAAGATGTCAGATATCTCATTGACTTCTTGTCCTGCTCCAGCTGTATTATGTCTTTTAGCAAGTATGGTTCAAATGGGAAGGAAATGTGAGGTATTGAATAGTATGAATCCAACAATTCTTCACTATAAAGCAGCTGCCGAGTACTTTAACTTTCTTGCTACACTCATCAACGCTGCACCTCTGGGGACTTTTAGTTCTCGAATGTCAGCGGTTGAATGGGTATCCGTCGGCTCCTCATCTACTCCTATTGTTTTGTCGGATGTTGTAATTGAACAATGTTCAGCTATACTATCTGACTCATATGTGAGGGCATTGTTCACTTGTGCAATTGATGATGAAGAATTGGATACAAAGAAGGTCATTAATACAATAACGGACAAGGATAGAAAACATGAAAAAGACTTAGAAGAGCTTGGTACGTCTTCGGCAGCATCGGTTGCAGCCAAAGAAGCGATGATTGATCGAAATCGAAGCTTTTGGCAGAGTAGTAAATGGGCAAAGAAACTCACTTCATTTATATCGGGAGATAGTAGCTCACAATCGAGTAAACCTACCAAAAATAAAGGTGTAGGCAAGCTAATGAACACTTCCTCAATAGCAAGGCAGCTTGCCAATGGAAAGGGATCGATGAATCGAACAGCCATGACAAATGCAGTACTTCAAACTGAAACATCAAAAGACAAAGAAGTCAAAACCAGTACAAAGAAGTCAATTCATGAATATAGTGTGCTTTTCCTTCTGTCACTATGTCGCTGTTATGGTACTATAATATCAAGGTGGGGAGGAGATGGGAAGGTAGACTTAGTGGGTAGAGCCCAACGATCATTAGACAATGCAAAGACGGGCAAGGAGTATGCATCTGCCAATACTGAATCATGTGTAACCGCCCTGTTGAATGTTCTATGCTTTTCGACGAGCTTTGTCACTTCATCTTGGGCTATCATCCAATCAAATCCAAGGGTTGTATCTGATCTCTATCAAGTTATTGATGTGCGAAAAAGAGGACTACCAATCAGGACATTGACGGCGCATCCAACTTACAAACGTTTACAACACTCTAATTATGGTGCTGGTGATGGCAATGTAGGGGCAGTAGTACTGTTAATGTTCGTGGCATGTCTTTCCCATACACTCATCGTGACTGATGATGTTGAGATCCATGAGATGGAGAAGCCAATGCCCAAACATCAACTCAGACGATGCATTCTGTTGCTTAGAAAGTTATTGTATCGAGCTTGCTGTTTGGATGATTTGCATGATGCAACCAAACAAGGACGAGGCGTAGACTCGAATCATCTAGGGCTAGCTTTAATCTCAACAGCATCAAAGCTACAGAACGATTTGTATTCCAGGTCATCTCGACGATTGCTTTGTGTACCCAAGTTGTGGATAGAAGAAGGTCTGCTTGAGAATGATTTGAAGAGATGCAAGACACATCATGATTATACCCTACTGCTCTCATCTCCAGTCTGTAGAATTTGTCCCTTCTTGATATCCTTCAAGAGAAGACTCAAGTTGTTTGAAAGGATCGTCACCACCAACAGAACTGACATACAGGGAAGTAATGAACAGCGAAATCTCAAGCCAGGCATTATGATTAAAATCAATCGAGGTAGAGTGTTAGAGGACGGCTTAGCCCACATGAACAAGCTCGGACGTGACTTACGGCAGCGATTAGTGGTGTCCTATCTTAGTGAAGCTGGGGCGAGGGAGTCTGGTATCGATGTTGGTGGGCTCTTCAAAGAATTGTGAGTATATCTATGGATGATATATCTATATATTCCTGCCAATCTCTCATCCTCTTCTAACATTCTCGTTTTACAACAGCTGGACGGACCTCTCGAATATAGCATTCGACCCGAATTGGGCCTTGTTCAAGAATACAGAAGGAGCTTTAATGTATCCTAATCCCTCATCCAAACTAGCACACGGTGCTGATCACATTGTCTTGTTTGAATTCCTGGGAAGAATTCTAGGAAAGGCTCTATATGAAGGGATCACAATCCAACCTCAATTTGCTCATCTGTTTCTGTCTTTTCTAAGAGGTGATCATACATATCTCCATTTGCTCACTGATTTAAGCACCATTGATTCCCAATTATACGGCAATCTAATGTTCCTCAAAACCTATGAAGGTGATGTATCTGACCTATGCCTTACTTTTACTGTGAATAATGATGATTTTGGTGTCAAAGAAGTGCCACTCATTGCAAATGGTGCCTCAATTGAAGTCACCAATATGAACAAACGCCGATACATTTATCTAGTTGCAAAACATCATGTTAGTGATAGAATCAAAGAACAGTCAGATGCCTTTACAAGAGGACTCTGGGATGTCATCGATAGATCATGGTTGAGGTTATTTAATGAGCCTGAGCTACAGGTGCTCATTAGCGGGGCAACTGATGGCAAGATTGATGTTGCCGATATGAAATCAAATGCAAGATATACTGGAGGGTATACAATGCTAGACAGGAATATTATTCGATTTTGGAGTGTTGTGTCATCCTTGAGCCCCGAGCAACAAGCTGAACTGCTTCGTTTTGTCACAAGTGTCTCTCGTCCACCGCCGCTAGGGTTTAGTTCAATGAATCCTCCTTTCACAATTCAGAGGGTCGGTATAATGAGAGATGGAGAGAAACTACCAACTGCGTCGACGTGTTTCAATACGCTCAAGCTACCTACATATAGCAGTGAAAAGGTATTGAAGAAGAAGCTCATCTATGCCATTAGTGCCGGTAGTGGATTCGAGTTAACCTAAGAGGTTTTGTGCACACTTGTTCAAACTATCAAACTTTGAGAAATAAAATAAGTAGATTGTATACACAACTTTGGCCAATTATAAAGTGGCCCAGATAATCAGAATAGTATCAATAAATCCAATAATTTAACAATTATTCAGCAGCGGCCCCAGTTTGACTTTCCTCGGCCTCGGCTTCAATTGCCTTAACAATATCATCAACATCCTTCTCCAACATAATTGATTTGGCTCCACCAGGTCTAACAACACAAATTTCCATATTCTTAGCACCACTATCCACAACTTCCAATAATGCCTGAATACCAATTCGAATAGCCTTATCCTCCTCCAATCCCTCTTCCCAATTCTTTTCTAAAAATTCTCGTAAACTTTTGGCATTCTGCCCTCCAATAACCTGTGCCTTCCACTCACTATGTGTACCCGCCGGGTCGGTCTGATATAATACCGGTTTACCCTCCTCACTAAATCCGGCTAGGAGTGTGGCAATACCAAATGGACGTACACCACCCCGTTGTGTATACCTTTGTTGTGTTCCAGCAATGTACCTTGCCAAATATTCAACTGATGGTGCATCCTCACATGTTAGACGGTACGATTGTGCCTCGGTACGTGTTTTATTGATTAAGACACGTGCATCAGCTGTTAATCCTGCAAATGCAAGGACACTACGGTTATCAATTGATACAATTTTACGAATAGTCCTTGGATCTTGAAGTCTAAATAAAATAATTACAAAATGTGATGTTGTTGTAAGATACTAATTGCAACCATAAAAAACAAACAGCATTAACATTGCAACTAATTCGAAACAACACTAAAATAACATAAACCAATCAAATACCCCTCTCAAATATATAACAAACTAACTTACTTGGCCAATGCCCTCCTTTCAACAGCCAATACTACACAATCTTTACCTCGAACACCCACCGCAGTACTACCTCGTCGGACAGCCTCCATTGCATATTCTACTTGAAATAAATGTCCATCAGGACTAAATACCGTGATTGCGCGATCGTATGACATATTTTTGGTTGTATTATATTAGTATTATCTTCTTGGTAAGTATGTATTGTAGAGAGGTGAACCAGAAAGATGGTGAGTTGTAAATTAAATGTTGTGGTAAATGGTGAACACTTTCAAATAAAAAGCATAATATGAAACGATATAATATAATAACTGCTATATATCTATAACACTTCCTTCGCCAACTCACTTTACTTCCGTCTGAAATAGGCGTAGTAGTCTGTACTTTCGGCAGCCGTCGATTATGAAGTGAAAGGAAGATACTTAGCTTTTTTGAAGCTACTAAGAACATACCTTTGTGTATGAGGAGTCCCGTGTAGGTCACGAGTTTTGTTGTTTTTATTGGTTGTTAGATAGAAGCAGTGATTGTCTTCTCTTTATAGAGCAAGATATAGAGCAAGAAGATGGTCCTCCTTCAGGTAAATAACATCTTTATTTAAGTTACTGAGATTCTGTGAAATCAAATGTTGTCTAGTTCTAGTTCTAGTTTTGTGCACAAGATGTGCTCATCTCTTCCTCTTACTTATCTCTTCTTTTCTCTCATCGCAACTGTAGGACGATACTCTTGACCGTGAACGGCAGAGATTACAAGCCCTTAGACAAAGAGAACAGGATCGAGCTAAAAGATTCATGGATGCCAAAACTCGTTCGATTGGTGTCGATAAGAGCTACCTAGACAAACAGGAAAGTGCGCGTTTGTATTGTTTTATCAAGTGAAGAAGACCAGGTCTCGCCGCTAGGATGCTTCATTTGAACAACTTGCTTTGACTGTAAATGATTGTCTTTGCATCCCTCGTGTACTAACATACGTTAATGTTATCTCTTTATAAACTGCAGGTCGAAGAAAAGAGACTGCTCGAGCTTGCCGCAAAAGATGAGGAACGACAAGATCACGAGAATATGAGACAACTCGTACAATGCTTGGCTGAGAATGAGGCTGCTGCTCAAGCTTCTCGACAGAATACACTTCAAGAAGTTAAACACATGCTCGATGTACAAAAGATTCAGCCAAAGAATAACGCACCTAGAGAAGGAGGTCTTGACCTCTCGGCATGTGGTCCTGCCTCTCTTCAAGTCTTAAGCGGTGAAGATCATGCCCATCAGATGAGAATCAAGGCACAACAAGAGCAAGTCAAGCTGTGGTGTGCCCAAGATTCGATATCCAAGAAGATGGCACAAGATGAGGAGCGTAAAGCCGAGGAGGAACATGCTGCTTATGTTCTTGAACAGGATAGACTCCGATGCTCTTTGGAGGAAGAAGCAAGGTTGAAGAGGGAAGAAGAGGCAAGATTACGTCAGCTTGAGAACTTGGAGTATGCCAGACAAACACAAGAACGAAAGATGAAAGAGATAGAAGACGAAAAACAAGCCCAGAAACTTCAGAGTCAATACTTACAAACCTGTCCACTACTCACCGAAGATACAAATATGGCTGTAAATCGACCTGACCATTTCAAAGGGTATGAAAAGGATACGAGAAACCAGCTATGGGCAGAGAATGATCGTGTATTATTGGAGAAACAGCATAACATTATCCGTGAGAAACAGGCGGAAGATGACTGGGCGTCGTATGAAAAACATATCTTGAACCAAATGCGTAATAATGAGGTGTTGAAGCAGAAGAGACGCGATGAAGAAAATCGTTTGCATCGGGAGATCTTGGCTCAACAAAGGGCAGAGCTACAACAGCGTAGACTCCAAGAGAAAGCAGAATCTCTACCTGCGATTGATGGACAATTCTTTAAGGGCTTCGGTCAGTCTTGTCGTTGATATATCATAATTCTAATGCACTGAGTAAGATCTCTAGCTTTGGCTATTGTTGTTGTACAGATTTCCTCTTCCGGTTGGATGCTGTTCGTCTCCAAACTCGTACACCAAATTGACTGATTCTTAATGCTTGAAAGACTAATATACCATGCCATACTCCAAGGAAATCTTTACATATAAACTTGAGCCATCCAAGTAATGCAAGTATTGATGCAACATATGTCCCCACTAAGTATCCTGAATCAGAAGCAGCAATTATACTACCCTCTAATGCCATTGTTAGTGGATGTAATAAGAGTGCTAGCCCCATGAAAGGGCTTACATGTGACATTAATGATACTAATGCCGCATTTGATGTGAACGTACTTCCAGCGTTAAGAGCAATCCATCTTCCAGATATGCAGTTCACGATACCCATTGTAGACGAGATAAGTAACAACCGTTTTACTAATGTCCTTGCATCATTACTATCGCTGCTAGATGTTGTTCTTTGGGGAGCTGTAGTATCATTTGTATCTTCTTCTTTCTCTTCAAGACTCTTGCGATAGAATAGTCCCGGAAGGAATGTCTGTGCTGACTGTGATAGTGCATCTCCAACAGTGGCAAAGAAGAAGAATATGCGCATCAGAACATTATGACACGCTAGACTGACCATACCAAAGCTACCAGCTCTAACAGTCATTGCCGAGTAGCCTAATATCTTCCCAAGCATCACAAAGAACATTGGACCGGCCAGTAATAGCAAGGAGATGAGAGATTGCCTATCTGGAAATGAAATGAATGCTGTAGCCAACGGATCTCTCTCCTTCTCTTTTGATATATCAGTGTCTAATACTGATTGTAATACCTTTTCTCTCTTCATTCTGTCTCTATATGCATCCTTCCAAGTTATAAACATCTTATAAACCTTTCTTATCAGTATACTATTGGCCAGGAAACTTGCTATACTGGTTGCTAATGCTGCTCCTCGCACACCCCAGCGAAACTTTGCTACAAACAAATAATCTCCAATGATGTTTGTGATACTAGCAACCGCCACGGCCAGTGCAGGTGTTTGTGTGTCTTGAGAACACAGCAATGCCGACTGTGCCGTTAAGCCCATCACAGCCAATGGACTAGCAATTGATCGTATTCTTGCATATCCTAAACTTGCTCGAAGAACTTCTGGTGTTAAATCTATAACCTTGCTACCTATTGATACTGTAGCGCCTGCTTGACCAAGGATTGAAGATATCAATCGTCCACCTTGTAAGTTTATAAATAGCAGCAGTATTGTCCCAACAACTAAACTAACTCCCATGACATGTGATATGGTAGTTATTTGCTCATCTAAATCATCTTTTGCAAATGCTTTTGCTAACTTGTTTGTTGTTGCCATTGCTATAAATAAGGTCAAGTAGATTGAACTATCACATACTGTAGTTGCCGGTCCCAGAGCTGCTAATTGCACTACTGAAGATAGATTTGGAGATGAGGAAGATTGTGTTGATGTGTGTCCAGCATATCTACCCACTGCTGCCGAGTCAACAAGAGATAGAAGTGGCTCTGATACCCATATTAAGAAGGTGGTGGCCACAAACCATATTATTCTTCTGTAGGAAGGAAGTCCAACAAATGGAGTTGTTGATGTGTCAGATGATGTAGGTTGTTCCTCGTTACTGAAATCTTTGTCGGCATTATTACCGTCTGAATCCAAGCTATCTATATGAGCATTTAATTCTAATTGTATTCTGCAATCTTGTACAATATCTTTTGCAACAGTAAATCTACTTCTGGTATTATGAATGCCAATATTTCTATATCTCAATTGAGTGCTGACACATCTTATGTTATTTTTTGGATTTGATGTTAAAGCGTATGATGATACCGATATCGGTATCAGATATAATCTAAGAAGGATATAGATGAATGCGGCCCTTCTACTAATCATTATTCTGCCACCAAACATATATAGAGCATTGCCAAAGAACATACTTCGTCAATCAAGTCAATACACTGATTGAGGCGTCATAGAGAGGGGAGGAAAATAAAGGAATAAACAATATAATTTGGCGATAAACCCTCTGAAAGTGGCTGAGCAGCTTCGCTATCATGCTTGGTTTAGTAGAAGTACAACTGGGGAGAGCACTATAGTGTTCAACCTATCATATTACTTCTATTCTACAAACAAGCTTACTCCTTAAGACCTTTGGTATCGATTCAGTGTCAATTATTGTTACCATTTCTTTAGCATTCATTCACCTTTTGCCTTGCTTCATGAACCAAATCACGCTCTTCACTAGATAGCCCCCAAACTGGTTCCCCGTTAACTTCCAATCGGTTTAAGCAATCCATAACATCATGACTTGTCATAATCTTCTTAATCTTGCTACTGATCTCTAATGATTTTGCAGTAACACTTGAATTATGTTCATCTTTCTCTTCTTTCAACATGGCATCTAATTTGTATACTTCCTCCATCAACAGCGTAAGATTCTCAACATCCGCCGCTAGTGCCATCATCTCAGGTCTATGTTCTGTCTCCAACTTTGATACACGAGCTCCACCACTACCATAAAATCCTCCTTGTCCTTCACTAGCTTGTCCTATATTGTGTGTGAGAGAGATGTGAGTATCATTATAGAAACTAATATAATATACACAAACCAATTTGCATGATATTTACCTCCTGAATACTGTATTAGATATAAACAGAATGAATGACAATAACAAAGAGTTTGGATGGTTAGTTGCAAAGTGTTGATATAGTCACAGCATATCTTATGTGCATAAGCATATCTTATGTGCAATCTCATATTTACTTGCATATCCATATCTTCAGGTATCATAAAAAAACAATTTGCTCATAATATCTTGATCATTTAATGTTGTCATATACTTACCGTGATACTTTCACCATATGACATTGATGAAAGAGTTCTCAATCTCAACGCTCCGACTTGTTTTGTTGCAATCGTTTTAGATGCTGTGAATGTTGCTCGGCGCGCAGCCGATACTGCAATATTCTTCCACATTATTAATATAGTTCTTCTCTGCTATATATACTGTATGCTATTGGTATTTATGATATTATTGACACTACTAGCAAAGGTTCATGCTGTGTCATCGTCGAAGCAAGATGTTCTGATTTTGCTTGCAAGCTACCAGGATACCGTAGGGTATCAATATCTTTTGTGCAAATTTGCATTGGTGACTTCAACTTCTTTTCGATATATTATTATGCTGTCGTATTAATAATTAGTAAATAAACCATTGGTGACTTGAACTTATTGATTCGATTCATTATTATTAGTGGTGCCGAGATTTGTTGCTAGCAAATAATATAAGTATGTTCTCCCCCCGTCGTAGTCAAGCTACCTCGGAGGCAGCTCGCCGTCGACTTTTATTGGAAACATATACTACTCCTCTTGGACTTAATTTGAAGAGAGATGATAACAATGACAATGATAATGATAATAAGGAAGCAGATATACTTGCATTGCAGTCCTTCTTGAGCAAGTTTTATGCTACACATTATACACAACAATCTCGTATGGAAAGGAAGGCTATATTAGAGCAATATGAGGAAGTGAAATTGTATCATGATCAACTAGTTGCAAAAGATATCAGTGGTGGTAGTAGTACTCTGTCCGCAGAAGAGTTTTGGCAAAGATATTTCTTCCGCTGTGATCCAGATCAAATCTTATCTGAATGGGATCGTAATAAATCGCAACAAGATAGTATGGGTTTAAAGGAAGTGAGTAAGTCCATGAGTAATTGGATGGATGGTGTTAAGAAGGCAGTCTTTGAAGAGGAAGAGAAGACAAACAATAATAAAGATATGATTGGGAAAGGAGATACATCTGATAAGAAGAGCAGTGTTAGAAATGATTCTGGGAACAAGGACACAACGACATCACCTGGGAAAGGGGTAATCTCATCATTTCTGGACACATGTAGAAAGATTGATGATTCACATGCTGAGGCGGCTGCGGTTGCAGAAGCTAAACATAAGAAGAGAAAAGAAATTGAAGCAAAAGCAAAGAAGATAGCGGAGGAGAAGCGTAGGGTTACAGCCGAAGGTGAGTATGTTGTCTACTTTTATATGTATAGTATGAGATATTATATAGGCATGAGCTCACCGGTCTTGTGCATCTCATATCAGCTGAGGCTCAAGCAAAGAAGCAGCTCGAGGAGGATAAAAGAAAGCGCAAGGCAGAGGAACAGAAGAGACAGATGGAAATTGACAAACAGAAACTTCAACAAGCGGCATCTAAAACAGAGTCTCAGAAGATAGAAGTAGTTCAATCTAAGCCGACTGATTCAAAGTCTACCTTTTCATTGTTCGGTAAAGGAGTTTCTACTAAACAAAAGGAAGAAGTACCAGCTTTAATCAAATCCCCTGTGACATCTCAACATGGTGCCCAGTCTACTCCAAGGAAGGCCTCCCCCAAATCTTCTCAAGTGAAGAAGAAGTTGTTTGACTGGAAAGCTCCGAAGTGGACAACAAAGAAAGGGCAAGATAAGTCAAACCCTAAAGCTCAAGAACAACAACAAAAAGAGAGTAGTAAGCTTGGAAGTGTGTCTAAGACAAAAGAGAGTAAGGATGATGAGTTGCATGATAAAGAAGCAAAGTCAAGTGGTCTTTGGAAGCTTATTATCATTAGCTATGTCACGGTGTTACTCGGCAGTATAATCATATCACAACGAGGGCATATCTGTAAC
>Ga0214481_100501_pt1 | contig 19877 bp, 13 predicted proteins | sample M1_20Mar14CPVII9_4_FD_165057 | JGI IMG/M metagenome (GOLD analysis project Ga0214481, IMG submission 165057) | Marine eukaryotic communities from Monterey Bay, California, United States - M1_20Mar14CPVII9sort6BwellG10 | ecosystem: Environmental > Aquatic > Marine > Unclassified | place: USA...
AAGGCAAAGTACTCCTCTCCAATCTTGCGCATCTCAAAGAGGCCACATCCAGTTCCAATATCAGTTTCCTGGATCTCATCAGTACGGCTGACAATAGTTGCACCTGTGGCACGGGCTACACGATTATTATCCGTCTTACGTAACCTCCTAAACGCGGTAATATTCGCCTTGGCAAAGTAGTGTTGAGCTAAATCACTAACTCCCTTTTCCGTAATGACAATATCCGGTTTGAAGGCAATAATTTCCATACACATATTTTCTACATATTCCTCTTCCATTTTGAGTAATGTATTCCAATCTTCTTCATCGGTAATTTCAACGTTTGTCTGTGATTCTCCTTTTTTGTATTCAAGGGGAGTGTCCAACAAGAGGATACGTGGATTTTCTATACGACGGCGCATCTTTGAATGAGTAACATCCTTGTTAAACATAACACCCGATAAAACAGCACAGTCGGAGATTTCCCCTCCAGGAATCTTTTCCACTTTGGCATAACGTTTAATATCAACTTCCATTTTCTGAGAGTAAACATCACTAGCACCATGAGACAAGGCTGACGGAGTGGGCATTTCACGTGCCACGGTAAGGACTGCCTTGAGTGCCATATCAATCATAATATCATTCCATCTAGATGAGAATTTGGTACCAATACAACTTTGGACTAATGATTTCATACGATCTGTATCATTCACATCCACGTTCAGTGCCAACTTTTCACAAATGTTTAATGCCTCCTGTAGTGCATAGTTATATCCCCGTACAATAACAGTTGGATGTACATTCGTCCTGACAAATGGTTCAGCATTTATTAACATTTCACCCGCAAGGATAATAACAGATGTAGTTCCATCGCCCACTTCCTCATCTTGGGCACGGCTTAATTCAATCATTGATTTAGCAGTCGGGTGTGAAACATCTACCTCACGAAGTATACAGTTTCCATCATTCGTAATGACAATTCCACCCATTGGATCTAGAAGCATCTATTTTAATCGTTGTAATTTAGTAGTTGTATTTTTGTCCGATTCAATTGGAAAAGAAAGTTAGCACTGCTATACAACACTAAAATCTCAACTAGAAGTACTAGATATTACTCACCTTGAGCATCGATCTAGGTCCTAGTGTACTCCTAATAATATCTGCCACAGCTCTAGCCGCTGCTATATTTCCTATTTGAGCTTGTCTTCCATGTGTTCTTTGTGTCTTTGAGTCTATTAAGTATGTTGAGTAAATGTGTGGTTAGAATACGGAGTTGCAATTATAATTTATATGATATGGAATGGTATGTTGTTGAAATTTTGATATAGGGAAACGCCGCCGCCAAATATCGACCAGTTCGTGATAGTACAATATATATCCACAACGATATCATTTGTATCACATTAAGATATAATAAACACTTGCACCACAACACCAACCATTAATTGCAATGAGCAATGACAAAAGGCCAAGAAGTTGCATATAATTACCAGCACATCTCCTACACTAAAAATACCAACACTTACTCAAGACCATTACTTGGCCCGGCATTGGCGCTTGCATATTTATTCGGCGTTATATAGGAGATTCACAAAAGAGACCAATACGATAGAGAAGAAAGGAGATTGTACTAGAGATAGAGGGTACTAACTTACTAAATGGCGTTTGATCGCTAATTGCATATTTTGCTACCTACTTTCTTTTGTGAGCATGTAGTTGCGAGTTGCGATATATGTTGTCAAGCGGTGCCGCCATCATGAACTTCTACTCAATATGATCTAATATACTGGGGATAGGTGCGGTAGGCGGGTGGTACAATGGCCGCGGTACTATTCCACTATTTATCGATGTTTACATCACTAATCACAATCACACACTGACGTGTGGCCTGCACAGCTATTATGTTAGAGTTGAGGAAAGAATCTGTAAAACATATTATTATTCTGCAGCTGGACACTGTTCACATTCACCATTCATCAGACATTTATCATAACTCGAACCATTGATATATGCAGAGATTTGCCTTGCCAGATTTGCCTCTCAATATAACACTGTATTTAATCATCTCCCGTATCCAATACATTATATGAAAGTAAAGCAATAAAATGGCGGACACAACAACACTCAACAAGTCGGTATCAGCACTGTCAAACTTGGAACACTTTTACAGTCGTCGTCGAACTGCATCAGTTACCATTGTTGCTTATACTATACAACAATCGTTTCTACTTGGATCTTCAGTAGTTGCCAGTGCTCTTCTAAGATTTTATACTCCTGGCACAATCAATGAGCATCCTTTCTTCCCTCGTGATAACCAAACATATGCTTTCAATGGTTTATACGCATTAGCATTGGTGTTGCTTGTATCATATGTTCTCGGTGCGGAGTTTATTATCCCTGTTGTTCGGAAACATCCAACATCAAAGAAGACTATTGCAACGATCCTTGTCACCTTTGTACCTATATCATTTCTTCTTGGTGGAGTGAGCGCATCAGTCCATTACAATGTACCATTGATGTACATATCATTTGCTGGATTCCTGGGTTTGGCACTAGCAATTCACGATGTTGTAACGAGACTTGAGACTATGCAGTGGTGGGCAGTCGATGGCAAGAAGAATGTGGGTGTGGGAATAATCGGATTAACATCAGGCTGCTCGAGTATTTTCTATACACTTGTCACCGCATGGATACTCAACTACTCCTCGAGTCTGGCTACTACTCTTTATACTTTGTTTGGTATACAGATTCTTGTGAGTGGGTGGATTGTTTTTGCAATTCAAACTGGGAAGATGGATTCGCCTCCCAAGCCTGATGATGTCAAGAAATGGATTGATGAGTCGAAAGAACAGGAGGAGACATTTTCTGAGGCTCTAGAGAATGATGAGGAAACAGAGGCAACAGAAGCAGAAGAGCAGCAAGAAGAGGAAAGGCAGCTCTCTTCGATGTTGGATGATACTCAAAGTACTCTGCAGGAATCTTATCAAGGCGGTGATAGTACTAGCAGGTCTCCTCTTCTACCTCAAGGTTTGTCATCTGAGCCGTCAATGGCTCGTCCATTTGGTACTACTGCATCGATACCTGTTGTTCTCAAGACCCGAACGGAATGCTTGAAGTATCCAATGTTCTACGCTAATGCTCTTACATCAGCTCTGTTTGGTCTGAACGGATATGCGACCAAGGGTAAGTGAGTTTTGAGAATCTTGGATATTTGATTTCAAACCAGAGATACTCATATCATATACACTATCGTTCACAGTGCTCCTTAGCAGTATGTTTGAGCTTGTGTTCAACCTCCCTCTAATGACATCAGCTTACTTGAGTGCGTTGTCACTTTTACTCTTCGTCTTTGCCAGGAAAGTCCGCGTTAGTATTGTTTTGTCGTATGAATTCATACCTTTAATATGATGTCTTGATGATTTGAGTGCTTCATTTGGCCTTTATGTATCTTCCTTTGATTGCCCTTACTGACAACATATGTACTAACAAAAGTTATTTCATCTCTCTTCATCTTCATAAACTGTCAAACGCGCATCTTCCAGAGGAATCTTCCCATACTACTTCCTCGATTCAAAGTGGTCTGCGTCAGAGATGAGTATCGTAGCCTCACTTTTAAGCTGTATCATGTATGGCATATTGCCTACTGTAATTGGTAACCCTAGTTCTGAGGGTGGCTTTTCTTGGAATCTCTTTGGGTTTGTCATCGTGAAGAGCTTTGTTGGAGCTTGTTTCGCCTGTTTATCGTCGGTCAAGTCGGCTGTCACAATTGATGTGATTGGTGTTGCTAATATTCGTATGATCTCCTCGTACTCTTGGGATGTGGCGGGTGTTGGGTGTGCTCTAGGGCCCATGCTTGCCTTTACAATTATGATGTCAAGATACTACAGCGGTATGACATACGCTGAGGCAATCTCGTTATTCTTCTATATCGCAAGTGGTATTGCTTTTGTGAATGCTGGCTTGTATGTCATTCTTCACTATGCAATCAAGAAGAATTGAGTATCATGGGTTCTTTTTGTGGATTGTTGTGTACAGAAAAGGGATTGTTTAACTGATAGTTTGACGACTAATGTAAAGAAGTTTGAATGAAAGTAATAGCAGCAGCTCATCTCATCATATCAACTTCTATTGTCAAATACCTAGTATTATCCACTGCATGAGGAGGAAGGAGGAGAGATGCTGCCACGGACAAGTCCTGAGACCATGCTACCTATGCATCAATCCTTTTTGGTATCCTTTTATGAGAGTGTTAGGTATTGAATTGTTAATGTTGTCTGTTTACGTTGTATTGTAGTTGTGGACGCTATTATATCGTTTATATTATAGAATGGCGGATTCGGTGCCACCAGCATCATCTAATAAAGATGTGCAAACACCAGTAGAAGTGCCAGTAGATGATGCATCATCTACTACTGCAACAAAAAAGGAGAAGAAGAAGCCATCCAATATTGTGATACCTCCCAAGAAACCAAAGTTAAGTAAAGCGGAACGACGAGCATTACAAGAGGCACAAAGAGCTGCCAAGGCTGCTGGTGGTGGCGGCAGTAAACCAGGTAGTAAATCGGCAGATAAAGGTAACAAGAGTAGTAAAGGTAAAGACGGTGCATCATCTGCAACTAGTAAGAATGATGTAACCAAACGAGCTCCCGATGAAAAGAAAAGTAAAGACAGTATTGATGGAGATGGTCCTGATAATAAATCAGGTAGTGGAGAAGATAAGATGGTTTCTCTCTTCTCCCATTTACCCCGTCCAAAGGCTCCGATGGAACTCCATAATCAGTTATCTTCCATTTCATCATCGGCAACATCAATCAACAATAATAATACTCAACAACAGATACACCCTGCCATATCAACATTAGGTCATCTATACCTTACTCATTCTCTACTTGGTGGAAATACCCGCTGTCGTACAATGCTTCAAACATTTGCTTTACTATTGCAATCTTATACACCTCCGTCTACAACAAGGGACTATCGCCATGATGTTGATCATAATTTACTTAAACCGGCGTTTCAATATTGGACTACACAATCACGACCACACTCTGTTAGTATGGGGAATGCTTTCTCGTTCTTAAAATTGGCAGTGGCTAATTTGGACCGTGAATTGGATTGGAATGATGCACGTCAAATCTTATTAGAAAGTATGGAGGCATATGTTACAGAACGAATTGAGTATGCCGGAAAGGCTATTTCACGACATGCAGGGAGTAAGATACAAGATCAAGGTGATGTGATATTGGTATTTGGCAAAAGTGAAGTGATTAATCGTCTTTTATTAGATGCTGCGTTGGTAGATAAGAAGAAATTTCGAGTAATTGTTGTGGATGCTCGACCTTTGCTGGAAGGTAGAGATACACTTGAGATATTATCAAGGGCGGGTATATCATGCACATACGTTCTATTAAATGCATTATCTTACTTGATGATGAGGGAGGTGACAAAGGTATTCTTGGGAGCTTCTGCATTAATGAGTAATGGTAGTGTGTTGTCTAGAGTAGGTACTGCCTGCGTGGCACTATTGGCAAACTCGAATCATATCCCTGTCTTGGTGGGATGTGAGACATACAAAATTTGCAACCGCGTGCAATTAGAAAGTATCACTAGTAATGAGTTGGGAGATGCTGAGGAGGTGGCATGCACAGACTGTGCAAGATTGAGGCCATCGAATCAGTGGAGTGAAATTATGGAAAGTCGTAATAATAATGGTGGGGAAGAGAAGAAGAATGAGGATGATGTATTGTCAGATTGGAAAGATCAGCCAAACTTGAAGCTACTCAATTTGATGTATGATTTGACTCCATCTGACTTTGTAACGGGAATCGTAACAGAGGTCGGAATATTACCTCCAAGTAGTGTCGCAGTTTTGCTTCGAGAAATGAGTCCGGATTCTCAATTCAAAACATACACTGCTTAGTTTAAAGGTACCATAGTAAATAGCTCAGAGATGTTACTTATTTATAGCTTAGCTTTATTTTGCTTCATTAAGTATTCATTTAACCGTAACCTTTGAGAAATAGGACAACTTTGGATAAGAAGACTCTAAGTATGCATTGCCTTTAGCTTGAATCAAACCTTGGTTTGGTCCTTTACCAGAAGGTGCCCCTTCCCCATATCCAGCATAAAACTTATCAACAACATCCATTCCAGATACTACCTCCCCCAGAGGCGAAAAACCTTGCTTGTCTAAAAAGGAATTGCGATCAGCCAGGTTAATGAATAATTGAGTGGTTCGTGTTCCCGGCCCTGCTGTTGCAAATACAACAGTACCTCGTGAGTTGGTTACCTTCACTGGGTCGTCTTTTAGATTTCTTGACTTCCATTCCCTAAACAACATGATGATGTTAGAGATTGGAAGAAATTGGTCAATATATGCACAACTCTATAACATATACTTACCTTTGAAGATCAGGATCCCCGTTGATACCAAACTGAGAGACAAAGCCAGGAAGAACACGGAAGATACGACAACCTTCAAAGAAACCATTTGAACTCAAAGTCTCAAATCGTTCTGCACCAATCGGAGCCCATTCTGGATGTGTTTTGATTACAAACGTTCCAGTGCCACCCCCATCAAGATTATCAACACTAAACTCGATTAGTTTTCCGCCATCTTCTTCGGCATTTACTTTCGATGGATAGATAGATGCAGCCATTCCAGCAGCAGCTAAAGTGTTAATCGCATCTTTTCGAGTGATGTCATTGGAGTTGTTTGCAGAAAATAGTGATGTTGATATCACCGGTCGAGCCACAGATTTTGATACGCCCGAGAAAGCTGTTGCCTGCATGAATTGCAAAGCAATTAGAGTAATAGCAGTGATACCAATCATCATTTGCTATAATATTAAGTAGCTTCACTCTTCACCATTCACATCGAGGATGAGAGAAGAGATGATGTTTTTTCCAATAAGGTATCTTTTTAGGATACCGCCCCATGCAAAATGCATTACTTGCTAAATGCCGCGCCTCTCTTATCTAGATTTATTATATACGAGATCAGTCTGGAATATATTATTGGTAGTCTGCATAGAATTGCATTTTATATTTGAAGTTGGTATTATCATTTATAAAAAGTTTCATTATTAGAGGTACAATACACTAATTACTAACTCTGCCTGGACATAACTACCAACCATGACGATTCAAATTCGATGTCATTACGATGTATTGAATGTAGCTCGTGATGCAGATGCTGCCACGATAAAGAAGGCACATAGAAAAGCAGCATTGAAACACCATCCAGATAAGAACATGAATAAGTCTAAAGAAGAACAAGAAGAATCGGGAGCTGAATTCAAGTTGATTCAGGCTGCATATGAATGCCTATCAGATCCTCAAGAGAGGAAGTGGTATGATGAACATCGTGATATGATATTAAGAGGAGGTGTGGATTCAGGTGGTGCTGATGGAGGTGATGGGAGCTCATTTTTATTTGATGTAATACCATATCAATATGCAGGATGTTATGATGGGTATGATGATGATAACCCAGAAAGCTTTTATTCTGTATATAGTGAGGTATTTAAAGAGATATATCAAGGAGAAAGGGATGGGTATATATCAGAAGGAAATATAGATATAGAAAAGATGTCCAACATACATTTGTCTGAGGTTGAATTTGGAGATTCCAATGCCGATTGGGAAGATATACTTGCATTTTACAATACATGGGAGGGTTTCACTTCATGTCTATCATTTGCTTGGGTAGATCTCTACCATCTACATGATATAAAAGAGGCGCCGAATAGACGTATCAGACGATTGATGGAAGAGGATAATAAAAAGAAACGAAAGGCCGCCAAAAAGGAACGTATAGAGGAGATATGTGCATTGATACGATTTGTAAAGAGACGAGATCCAAGAGTTAAAGCACAAAGAGAAAAGTCTTTCCGAGAGCAAGCATTGAAGGAAGTAGAAAGGAAGAAAGAAGCTGAACAAAGGAAGAAGGAACATTCTGCAGCTAAAGAGGTATGTTATTCTTTTGTACATAGTATATGCCTTCTATCAATAATTTGCTCACAGTTTGATAATCCGATACTTAGGAGTGGAGAGCTGAAGCAGAACGAAATATGGCAGAACAGGAAGCTGCGGATCTTGATGCTGGAAGAGTACGCTTGGCTGATTTGAGTGATGATGACTACGACTATGGAGGAGGCAGGCGTAAGAAGAAAAAGGGTAAGCGAAAGGGCAAAGGGAAAGGTGGTGGCAGAAACAATACCCCAGAAGAAGACAATGAAAATGATGTGGTCGATAGTCAAGAAGTGGCCAACATAAAGACAACGTCAGATCATGATACATATTGGGAAAATGGTGTATGCCACCCCGTCAGTAATGCAGATGATGTTGAAGAAGTTAGTACGAATAATGACACAAATGGCGACATTGAAGATGATCTATGCAATGTCATAGATGATATTGATATATCAAACGATGATAATTATAGCAGTGAGGAGTCTTCATCTGAAGAAGAACCTGAATCATGGCGATGTGAGTGCTGTCGTAAAGACTTTAAAAGCAAATCACAATTCGACAATCACATACGCTCCAAGAAACATAAAGAGAAACTCAAGAAATACGAACTAAAGCTACAAAAAGAGGCAGAGCAGAGTGCACTTGAAGATATGATAAATGAATTGTCTGAATAAGAGCTAATAAAGTAAATACAGCATTTTCCCCTTCACATGCCCTCTATTATTTTGTTCATGTATGTAGGCAAACTATGTAGGCAAAGATCTCTCTAGTACTTGTTGTATTACAAGAAATAATCTGGTGTACGTCTATTCACATGTGGTTCTCCTCTCCTCGGTGCTGGATCAAACTGCAAAAATGTTGGCTTGGATTTATCGTTCTCATCCACCTCCATAATAGCTGCTTGATTACCACACCTATAACAATAGTTTGGTGCACTGAATATCGTCACTACATTCTTCTCATGACTCCAATTATAGCCCTCCATAACGAGTTGATGTGCTCGTGCCACCAATGTTAACCCATTCCGTTGATTAAACTGTTCACTAACATCTTGACCGAATGTAAATCCCGCACCCCTTGGACTTATACCCCATCCCGATCGATCGTCGGGGTCACTCCATAATAAATCACACATTGGCCCCTCATGTGGTACCTCTTGTACGCGGTCCAATTGACGAATATGATCCAATGCATCCACACTAGGACTTAATCCACCATGCAAACAAAAGATTTGATTCTCAACTAATGCAGTTAATGGAAAGTAGTCGAATAAATCGGTAAACATCTTCCAAACATTTGCAGAACCGTATTTTCTTACACACTCATCATAAAATCCATAAACCTGTGTAATTTGACGAGACTCGTGATTACCTCGAAGTATATGCACTCGTTGGGGATAACGTACTTTGAGACAAACTAGTAAACTAACTGTTTCAACACTATAATATCCTCTATCGACATAATCTCCCATGAATAAATAATTTGTATCAGGTGCTGATCCACCTATGCGGTATAATTCCATTAAATCATGCCACTGCCCGTGTATGTCTCCACATACTGTTACGGGGGCGCTAACAGGTTGAACATTTGCCTCAAGAGTTAGAGTTTCTCGAGCTTTATTGCAAAGTTGTTGTACCTCATTTTCTGATAATGGTGTGCCATGTGTTAATTTTGCAAGATATTGCTCTAAATCAGAATAGCTTGATTGTGAAGATTGGGATGGTGGTACTGCCGCGGAAGTTGCAGGCGGTTGTGTTGTTTGCTGCTGCATTGGTGTATCAGCAGTGGACATTGTTTTGTGATATTATGTGTTGAGATGTGGTCCGTAATAAAAGAACGCCGCCAGTAAAAGATGCAATAATCAATAATAATATACCTTAATAATATGCTGTTAAATAAACTGCTTGTGTATAATAAATATTATACTGTCTGCAGCAGCGAATGATTAGAAAGTTTTAAAGTTCATGAATTGAAACATGGGCAATGGGTGCGGATTAAGGGCGGTATCTTTTTTATTGACAAGGGGCACGTTCTCACTGCGAACGTCAAAAAATTGCACAAAATTAAATAGTGAATATTGTACGATGTTGTTGTCTCTCGTAGGCATTAAATAACGGCGCCGATGGTCAAACTGTTGAATATTATTTGATATTAGATGTATATGGTTAGGCGAATGTGGTTTGTTGGCTCGGAACGGCGACTTGGGGACACTAACACAGCCTTCAAAAAGTACCTTTGACTCAATTTCTCCAAAACACTACACACTTGTATTATCGTAGCTTCTCACATGGTGGATATCATGATACTCCCCACACGGCATACCCTCAATTATTTATTGTTTGAGGTTAGGTGTGGTGGTGGGTAACTGTGCCGGCGATCATCAGGATATTATCTCTTGGTAAGTAACATGATGTTTTAGTATAAAAAATCCACCTAATAATGGATTAAGCTCATTATAATGCTTTCGTATGGAATCCTATACATCCTCAGTGTAGTTAATGGTCACATATATGCTTGGGATGCGTTGTGGGGTTATTGTGGGGGGTGATACCGTTGTATGCGATGCAGAACGTCCCAATTTCTCTATTTATTGTCCCTGAAAAAGTGCCATTTCATGTATTAGGCTCCGTAGACGTGCCCGATATTGTTAATTTACACATTATGTTATAGTATAGGATCGAGGGTTCATGTACTGGCTTTGGTGGTTAAGAAGGGAACTGTTTCTAGCACCTCTCTTAACGGGTGTGGAAACACGAAATTTTGTCCAAGGCAATTGCTTTGGGAAAGAAGGGATAGGCATAAGGTAACTTAGAGTTCTAGTGATATTAATTGAGGCATATGTCATTCCTAATACATAGATGTGATGTCTTCTTCACATTTGAGTAGAATTCTTCTCGTATTTACATATGTATGTCTTTTGATATCAAATATATCCTGTTGTTGAAGCCGATAATAGTATTGTTCTTACCTTAAACTTAGTCTTTAGATGTAATACTCAATGATAAGTTAAAATCAGTACTATTGCTATTGTTTTTAGCCCGATCCATCTTGATATATACGTTCCTTATCCCACTGATGTCTAAATGTGAGTGTGGATGCCGAATCTTGTACAAAATCTTATTCTCCTTTCAGTCAATAATTGTGCCCATTATCTCTTCCATACGACCACCATACTCCTCCTGTAGTGAATACTTATCCAATTGTCATTGTATGACGAAGAAGAAACGCCGATCAGACCCATTTGGACGTATATAGTTAGTTGAACATGTGTTGCCGCCGATAGGATGTCCAAAATCTGCTATATATCCGGCTCATTAGTTGCCGCTTCGGTCTTTGACGCTACCAACACTACCAATAATGTTTCTAACATTGATATAGAACTATAAGAAGCAGTTGTTGGCATTGATATAGACGTATTGCACTTATTGTTGACGAGGATACACTTGTTGTGAGGTGTAAAAATCACGTACTTCAGTATATAACTAAAACAAATCCAACCACAGGAATTACCAGATATATGGCATTATCGTCAGATATGATGAAGAACTAGGCATCCATACCTTTATAGAGACTTTGACCGTGCGGTTATCTCATATCACAGGGTCAATGTTGGTGTTTTTGCACATGGGTATAGTATCCGATTCTGATAGATGTATCTAGCTCATTCTTTATAACTGTAGACGGTAATAATACCAATACTATCGATAGTGTTTCCACTATAGATGTAGATGCAGGAGGGGCGATGGATGGCATCGATATTAACGTATTGCAACGAGTAGGTGAATGTGTGCATTATTTTCAGAGGATTCTAGATCACATACTTCAGCGTCTAATAAAAAAATAATCCAACCACAGGAATTTCCAGATATTGGGCATTATCGTTAAACATTAGGAAGAACTAGGTATTCATACCTTTATAGAGACTTTGACCGTGGCGTTTTCTCCTAGCAGTAGGCAGGGTCAATAATGGAGTCGAGGCCGATTTGAGCCGAGTTTGGCACTTTACCCCCAAATAACTTTTTAACCCCACGGTAGAAATTTTATTTTTTTGCCTTAATTTACTCAGCTTGGCAAGGGCTTTCAATAGTGGGGTCAATGGGGGTAATCCTATGGGTAGATCTTTTTACTAAGAAACAAGTACCCCCCCTCACATCATTTCGACGACATATGAGTACCGGTTTATGTCATAGTATGCATTCGACACCTGTAGTTAGTTCCACCGATCGAATCACCTAATAACCAATATACCATCGGATAGAGGTGCTTCTTAGCTTTCAGAATCACCGCCATATGATATTAGGGTTGATGAATTGACAAAGGTATAGAATTTTAAAAAACCTTCGCAGAAATCAAGTCGCATTAGGATACCGTTCTAAATCCGCACCCATTGCCCATGATTGAAAATGCCAATAATAAATATTACACATGTAAGCATTTCTATTGTTAGGCGCAATTGAGTGAGATGATATGCAGTTAGTCGAGTTACTGTAGGGGCTCTATTAGTATATTTATATATGTTTAGGTTCGGAATAATCTCACTGATAGCAAGTCATGAAGAGGTTGTACTGTATCCATCAAAGGTGCACAAGTCGCAATAGAATTAAGCCATTGTTTTTGTGTTTCCCCTACTCTCATACCGACAAGACTATCTTCCAGTCCATTCTCGACGGCACCACGTGCAACTCCGTCCAATATTGATAACCCTTCCATCGGTCCAACTAAATTCAATCTTACTGCCGCAGAGACTGTATCTCTTGCCGCACTGAATACATATACACGACAAGCATCCAATGGAGAAATGTTCAATGATGAAGCCAGGACGCCATAGATTGGAGCTGCATGTCCATTCGCAACTGAAGATTGCCACTTGTTATATGATGACCCAACATCAATATGTTGATTATTATCAATACTCGTGCGAATCATATCCCAAAGCTCTGATACTTCTCTACTTTGAGCCATATGATTTTGACTCTCGATAAATGCAGGAGCTATACGAAGTATACCCAATCCTTGATCTGTAGAAGCTCGTCGGCCTGGTTCATTGCTCAATAGTAGTGTATCAGCATAGGCATCTATATCTAGCCATGTTTGATGTGCATTATTGACATCGGCACAAGGTGATGCAAGAAGAGAATATCCAGCCATTACCAATGGAGTAGAGAATCGTGCATTGGAGCGAGAAACAGAGTGGATGTAATCAGACAGTGCTTCAATTGAACAGGAAGATGAGTCGTCACTTCGTATGGACCACTGATCACTGCTGTGATTCTTCATCGTCGCTTCTTTTCCTTCGTCAATGAAAAGATTCATCTGTGATGCCGCCTCGATACCCAACGAGTGTGCAAAGCTACCAACAGGAAGTGCAGAGTCAGACAGAGTACATAGACGAAACCAAGCTTCCTTGTCGAATGTGACATCTCTGTGTTGATCACCAAATATGAGCTTATTTGCAATCGAATTCAAGTCAGACTTTCTCTGCCTAGTTTGTTGTTGTATTTGTGTATTGTTCTCTTCTTGTTGCTTTTGATCATTACTGACCTGTTTTGTCTGTAGTGTTATAGACGACTTGCCATTATTAGCAACAGTCCGTGATGAATGTATTCTATCTCGATATGGTTCCAATCCCCCTAAATGAGTTGAGCATGGCTTCAAGCAGTAATGTAAGACTCTATAAATATCTTCATTGCTTTCAGCCAAGATTCGTACTACATGTGTTGGTGCATTTTGTTCATCGTGTTCCTTCTCGTTATGTTTGTGTTTTATAGGAGTAACACTGAGTAGAACTTTACCTCCAAGTGACTTCAATAATAGTTGCAGATTGTCATCATTCTCTTTATTGGAATCATCATCATCCATATCATAACTTGGTCGAGTCCGAGTACATAAGGCAGCTAAATGATGAGATAATGTTATCGCTCGATTAGCCACGGGTTGAGATGCTGGACCATGAAGTAGCAGAGTAGCCATGGACTCAAGATTATGTCCAAATGCAATTGCAGTCGGTGTGCGTTGTGATGTAGATGTTGCTTCTGATTGTATATTGTCAAATATCATTGATTCAATTAGTGATGGTCTTCTATATCCATTCGGTTCTTCTATGTTATCACCTCTTTGCTCTTCTATGTACAATTCTGACCGTGTTGCCAAATAATCAAATGCCCATCGTTCATCTTCCATTCCGGTGCTAAATTTTCTACCAGAGCTATAACAATCTACTGCAATAATAGATCCCATACTGGTATTTGATTGTTTATCGTATTGGCATATAAACTCACGAATTTCTTGAAATGATGATTGATAATATGGTACAGTAGGGTCTGGGAGGTATATTAATGTACTACCGGGTTCTACTTTGCATTGGATTGTGGATTTGCATAATTTGGAACTAGGAGAAGAGATATTGTTTACTTCTTGATTTGTCTTGCTCTCGACTGTTTCATGTCTGTAGCTATCATGTTGTCCAAAATGCTGCCCAGGACGGTATATTCGTTGTCCACCCTGTGTTAGTATGCATACTATGGCACCATATCCACGAACGGTAACATCTAAATGTAGTGAATCGCCTGGAACTAAACCACCACCATAGGATGATAAATGTATAAGTGCAGCTTCATACTTCTGTGTTTGCTTAGTCCGATTGTCATTGTGATATATAGGATTTGTACGACGGCTTGGTACCAATCTCATTGGTGATGAATGTTGTATATCTGTAAGATGTGTTGATATTGTTGTATCATGATGTGAATGTGATGTAGATGTGTTGGCGACAATCTTACCATAGCCATTTTGATGTGAGTATATCTTATGTTTATGTCTCTTGTTATTATTTGTTGGTCTTATTTCATCAAAGTATGTAGAAGATAATTGCAACTCATCAATATCATCATCATCCACCTCATTATATATAGAAGATGGCAGTGGCGAGGTACTAAAAGGTGCTGCACTGGTATTAGTATTATGTGATGGTGAACCATAACATCTCAACCTAAAATTTGCAAAGTTTAGTTGTGTTTTGACTTCACTTGATACCAATGAACAACCGCATCGAGCAATACTCCTCCTTCTTCCGGCCTGTATATTTAATACTACTATTCGATGCATGATGGATCCTTAGTATATTGAAATCAATATGCCTATTCACATCTATCACATCACTTGCCTACTAACTTGACTATCTATTTGTTAATACTTTGCGGCAGGTTTACATGTTGGTATCCACGAAAGCAACGCATGTCCATTTTGAATCTGGGCATTCTGCCGTAAAAACCATCGTTATACTAATCCTTTAATCAATATTATAAGCTATTCAGAGAGGTTGATCATAAACCTCAAAATGACCCTTAATAATTGGCATCCAACTTCTTCAAGAATGATAAAGGGCACCAGCCATACTTCTCTGTCCCAACCTTATATCCCCATGCCCAGCCGTTTCCAGTCCTGCTCAAATGTGATGATTTAACTAATATCATTTCACCAGCTTGGAATGACAATTGATTCGAATCTGATGGCATGAAGGTGTGGGTCGCTTGGTAATGCACATCTCTCAGTTGTTCGTCCAACAAAGATTGATTTACAATCTGTGTATTGCCATACTCCAACAGCAATGCATTCTCACTTTTTAGTTGCTTGATCATTGCCTCCACCTTCCCCCCCTTAATCTTCCTCTTCTTCCGACTACGTTGTGAATTGATACGATTTCGATCTTGAGACGATTTAGTTAGTGGTATTTTGATTTCAGATTCTGTTACACGAATGCCTGCAACAATATACTCTTCTACAGATCTACTAAGCAACTTTCCAATCTCTGGAGGTGTAATATCTTGATTTGTATCAGCTATTTTTCTAATGAGACCAAGCTGCTCTTTTCCCAACTCACCCAGAAGAGTTTCACTATCTTGAGTACGCTGCTTATTACGTTTTCGGGTTGCTTGTGAGTTGATACATTTTCGTTTTCGTTGTTTGGCCTCGACGTGGAGCTCTTCGCTAGCGAGAGCGATTAGTTGTTGCTGCTTTTCTTGATCAATCTGCCGACGCGCCATCTGATTAGATACTTCACTATAGGGGAGTGGATTAAAGATGGTACGAAGAGCCTCCTTCTTTCTCCTCTCCTCTTGCTCAAGTCGCTTCTTCTCGGCTCGTTTCTTCTTCTCCTCTTGCTCAAGTCGCTTCTTCTCGGCTCGTTTCTTCTGCTCCTCTTGCTCAAGTCGCTTCTTCTTCGTCTTACCCTCAATAGATAGGGGTTGCACTGCTTTACGCTTCTTCCCCTTCTTGGCATTTCTCTCATTCATCAGTCGTAGCGTTTCTGTAATCCAAGGATTCACTGAACCATATCGAACAGTTGGATGGATGAAACAGTCTCAAGATGACGATATGACAAGTTCCACCTTGCGGCTCGCTTCATTCGCTCGTGTAATTGATGATGTGGTACGGATAATGTGGATGCAAAGCGTTCATCCACTCCTAACTTTGTTTTGTTGTACTTATCAGTCACAGCTTGACGACGAATCTTTCGTTCTGTTACCTTCCTTGCTCCTTCCATACGACACTTGCCAGTATCTTGTGAACAGTGAATCTTCAAGCCGTCATAGATCTGCTCCGCTTCAAGTAACATTTGAAATGCAACAGCATCATCGAATGTTCTGTTCGGTGTTGTCATAAATACTGCGCCAAAATCTGGTTTTTGAATCGAATCTAATAGATGAGACATCCCCTTGCTACATTGGGCAGTCTTTTGAGAACCATTGTCAACAATGATGAGTAGCCTGCCAGTGTATCCCCGCAATTCCATATCAGCATATACCCAAGCAAGCTGATCAATAGGAAACTTTTTCCCGTTACACACGATATAGTCACTGGAAGAAAGCTCGTCATGTACTGATGTCCGAAGGTATCCAATGGGGCGATTGTGTTTACCTCTTCGTTCACATGTAGTTGGTTCAATAAAGTACTGACGAGCTTGACGAGATACTTTGGCACTGCCTTCGTCTTCAGATGCTGTTTTATACTCGCGTTGAGATGGTTTCAGCTTTTTCAATTCCTTGTTTGCTTCATTTAATCTCTCTCTCCACTTGTTGGCTGTATCAATACTACCCTGACCTACTTCTACTACTTCTGCATCTTTAATACGGCTTGGAAGGCCATCTTCCTTCCATTCACTTTTGTACTGCCTTGCCTTAGATTCAACTTGCTGATGATGATCGACATTCTTTTCATAGTTCTCGTCTTGAACAATGGAGAGTTTAGAAGATGCATTATAGTGTGGAATGTCCAAGTTAATGACTTTCAGTTCATCCTCACGATCTTTCTTTGCTCGGGAGATTTCTTTGAGCATCTCGTATGTAAGAAGTCCGTTTTCCATGCACCTAAAGGTGACAGTTTTTCTAGGATCAAGTGCCATGACAGTACCCTGTGTGTATATGAAGAAACAAGATCGATGAGATTTGCATACCATATGTGCATAATATCTGGCATGAAAACTTATATACTTACTGCATAATAGAGGAAGTCTTCGTCATCTAGAGCCACACGGAGTGTACTCTTGATCCAAACCTCAATTTCATCACAGTCACAGGAGCGAACTACTTTGATAAGTTCCATGAAAGCAAGACAATTCTGAGGACCATATCGATTATCTCCAAAACCAAAGAGTATGTGTGGATAGACTTCAATCATCTCTTTGTCAAAGTAGTCAGTCTCACCAGCCATATCAAAGCACACAATGAAACACCCCCTTCACTTGCTTTTCTTTTATTATCTGGTGACGTACGACCAGCACCGACGATGAGCTTTATCTTACGTAGATTGCCGGTGTGCCCGACACATACTTTTGACAATTGTCTTGCATTTTCTTTACATGAACAACCGCCTTCAGTCTTACAATTCCTTTTATACTCCTCTGCTATTTCATGTGTAATCTCATCAGGCTTGAAATCTGTAGTGAATGTTTTTTCCAACCGATTGAATGCCGAAGCAAATCGATGTGGCAATTGAGATTCAAAGACTTTATCAACCTTTACTACTTGATGCTCTCCGTCGTCATCCTCAACACTACAAATAGAGATAGCATCATCTTCAGCAACACTGGTTTCACTACTAATAATAGCATCATCCTCCATATCGCCAAATGGATTATGCACATCAAACTCTAGATCGGCACTATCTTTGGATGTTTGTCGTGCCTCTTCCTTGGCCTTGGCCTCGGCAGCCAATCTCTCCTCCCTTGCCTTGGCCTCGGCGGCTAATCTATCACGTTCCTCCTTTGCCTTAGCCTCGACAGCAGCTAGTGCAATACGTGCCTCCTCCTCCACCTTCTTAGCCTCGGCTGCTAATCTTTCACGCTGGACCTTTTCCTTCTCAGCCTCAGTGGCCAACCTAACACACTTCTCAATCTCGGGTTGCACACTATTGGCAAATCTATCCAATCCTTGAAGTGATAATTCTTTCATCTTATTGAAAATAGAACTCAATACTTCACCATCTACATTGTTGATCATCTCTTCATCATCATCACAAATAAGATTTGCCAATTGTGGTAGACGTCTATTACCCCACACCAAGGGATTGGCATTCATTGGAACAGATAATGATACACCCTAAAAGATAATGGGGGTAGGTTTGAGTAGGATTATTAGTTAATAAGAGACACAATACAATACCAAATGTAAGTCATGATAATGCTAAAATGGTAGAATATGTGCTCTATCTAGACTTCCATAGAAATAGAGGTATCATTGATCCACTATAGAAAAATAGAGTAGAAACCCTCTCTTTATGCATAATACTAGAAGATACAATGATATACTGACTCTCGGCGGCCTCCGGCGGCCTCGTAATAGCATAGCTCTTCTTCTCTTCTTTATTCCCGCAATGATCAGAATCACAACCAACACTGCTTCTCGCGAAGTATAAAATCAGACTACTACTATGTCCTACGTACATTAGGCCCCCGAAATCAGACAGGACATTAGATACCTCATTAGACAGAAAATCACCATAACACTGGCTTTGTTAGTAGAAATGACTGGCCGAAAACACCATAACTATGGCCACGACCAAGGGGTTATGGTGTTTTAGGCGAGTTTGTTAGTAATTTGTTAGTAGATTGCACACCAGAACTGCTGTCACGTTATTTCAGTCTAATAACACCACTATTTCTCTGGAAATGTTACCCGTAACACTTTTTTACAGAGAGCAAGTACCGTGGGCTACATAGGAATCTGTAGAGACCATCAACTCCCCTCTCAGGTATCCAATTTTGTACCCGTATATCCCCTAATTGTACCCTTTCTGGCTGAGTTTTAGACGAGCCCGGTAACGTCAAGGCCGAGCCGGCAGGCAGTTTTCACGGGAACTGAACTTGAATTTCTCTTGGTGCTGGCCCGATATCACTGATGACGGTATCTTTTTTCTCCAAAAGATTTTTACGACGGCTTACAAGCAAATAAACACATATATCGGCCCCATTGCAATAGAAATACAATATATCTACAATATACACCCGCAAATCCTTTTATCTACTTATCAATCTGTCATATACCGAGGATTAAGATTACTGGATATCGTGGGTATCTCAAAAAATACTATGCACCTCACCCATTAGAACAACTACTGCAGACTATAGACTGTGTACACACTTCTGTAAACAACAATAAAACAAAGCCCTATACGATTAGCAATATAGTATAACACTGCTGATCAGACCATATGCCATCTATACCCGAGCGATTTAGGTTACCAACCCCTCAATAATCAATTACTTAACACATCACACACACACAAATTCCAACAATTACACTTACACAAAATTAAAATATACTAGCGCACTAATAATATGCCAACTGAATCGGATGATAGAGACGTTAACGAGGGTGATGATACAGAAGAAATAGGTGGATCGTCTAAAAAACAGAGCGCTCATATGG
>Ga0214481_100502_pt1 | contig 19854 bp, 14 predicted proteins | sample M1_20Mar14CPVII9_4_FD_165057 | JGI IMG/M metagenome (GOLD analysis project Ga0214481, IMG submission 165057) | Marine eukaryotic communities from Monterey Bay, California, United States - M1_20Mar14CPVII9sort6BwellG10 | ecosystem: Environmental > Aquatic > Marine > Unclassified | place: USA...
ACTCCCAAGCTCGAGTTCGAGTACAAGTCAGAGTCTCTGTCTGATTGCACAGCTCGTCAAGTATCTCATAGTAGATTGGTTGACGAACGATTGGAGTCCAATTCTCGTCTAGATGTTCCTTGGCAGCTATCTTACCCCATCGAAGCAAGGCATCAACTGGCTCTTCGTCCTCAAAGACGACAAGATCAGGAAGCTTACCCTCGAAGGTATGCATCGCTTGGTCAACTTGAGTATCAGGCTCAATCAACAAAGTTTGAAGTATGGCCACGAGAAAGACGAGCCACAGTGAAATGATTAGCTTTTGAGATGACTTGACTCGTCCTTTCAAACAAGGAATACATGTGACGGACATTTGCATAATCACAAGGAGTGCAACAAGTACCCAAACACAAAAGAATGGATGCTCAATCTTGGACTTGACTGTTTCTTCCTTCAAGAACTCTGACATTTTAGTACCGAATGGCATGCTGACAAATGTAGATCTAAACTTGACTCCAGCAAACTGTCGATTGCAAGTTTCGTTGCCAAACCTTTCATAGTCGAGCTTGGTTACTAGAGAGAGTGTATGTTGAGATGTAAAGAGAGTGGTACTGTTAGATGACAAGTAGTACTACACACACATACACTTAACACATCACACGAACAACTACTTACTTCCAGTCTTTTGAAAGATGACGGCTCTTGTTCGATCACAATTGACATCTTCTTTGGCACAGATCTCATTATGTGTTGCAATTTGATCATCAAGTGTAAGATTGTAGCTCTGTCGTAAGTTGTACAGCACATCTACAACTTCTTCATCTTGCCAAATGACAAGCTGACCCATATTGACGTCACCCATTGTGAAATTAGCATCAAAGTGCTTCACAGCCCTGAGTCGTCGACAGTCGACATTGGGCTTGGCACAGATTTGAGACGCTAAACCTTGAAAGTCCCAACCCTTCTTGAAGAGCTTGTTGGAAGCAAAGAACGATTGTATGTCATCCACAGGCTCGTTGCCTACCTTGAGCTCGAGTGTGTTGACAAACTCGCCCTCTGGACCTCTGATTGGGATTGAAAAGTAGGCCGCCTTACGTCGATTGCATACTACCAAGTCAGATGATTCACAGACTGATTCGATGATACCTGGGAATCCATAAACAACAACATTCTCTTGACACCACTGGTAGACCTTGTCAGCTGGCTCCTCATTCTCAAATATTGTCAGCTTGTTGGGAATTGGTGATCCATGTTCATCCTTGACAGTTTGGCTGTATACTACAGCAACATTCCTTGTACACTTGACACGATAACCACCCTTGCATGCTTCTTGTAACATGTAGTTCTTAAGACTAATCTCGTCTAAACTCATCTTTGACTTGCGAATGAATCGAACAACGGCATCAATAACTTCTTCACCCTCGTAGATTTCGATCGAACCATTATCCTTGCCAGTTTCGTCCTTGATGAGCTTTCGAAATACTACTGGAGTGGAACGTGTACATTCGATAGACTTGCAAATAACCTGGAGTATATTTTGTCGAAACACTTCACGGTTTCCAATGTCGACGGCAATGCTGTGAACAAAGGCATCGACCGCATCGATGGGCTCATCGCCTTGTAATACTTCTAGCATGCCCAATGGCTGACCATCGTTTTCATCACTTAGTATCTCGTTTGACCAAATCCGTGGTCGGTTTCTATTACACTTGACAAGCTCACAGAGTTGAGGAAGTAAAGTGTCGGCTAATTGAGGAAAGTACGACTCGATGGAATGTTGTTTGGCGAAGTTGTATATTGTATCAATTGGTTCACTACCATTGTCATGATATGTGTATTCACTGGAGAATGAATCGTCGTCGTCAAGAACAATTTGTTGTGAGAAGAGGGTTGCAAATTCCTTCGTGTAGGGAATACCTAAACTCTTTACTTCTTCAAAGACTTGTTGCCTAGCTACAAAGTCGACTCCGTATGGACGTAAAGAATTGTAGATTACATCTACAGGCTCCTCATGTTGATGGATAACGACATTGGCCTGCCATTGATTATCAATGTTGATTGTCTTTTGAAATATAATGTTGTTGTTGTTGTCATTGGTATTGTTTGAGTCGTTATTTGGGGTGGGGGTAGTAGGCTGTTGCTGTTGTTGAGCAGTAACTGCAATGCCGCCACTTAGCAGGGATGGTAAGATGATGAAGAGTACTAGCTTGATCATTGTTGTGGTTGAGTGTTGTGTTGCTTGTGGTTTGTTTTGAATTGTGGTTGTGGTGTATGTAGATAGGTACTCTACTCTACCTATATCACTCAATGAAATCTCACTCTCATTTTCATTCGCTTAATGACACCGCAACACATTGTGATAAACAATACAGTAAGCTCGTCATACCACAACAATAACATCCGCCAAAGAGGAACATTGCATAGTCACCTCTAATACTTGTCTGTTTTGATAGTTGGGTAGAGCCAAACACGCTTATTTCAGACCTACCTCATCTCAGATTCTCCACATCCATCTCCCTTTGCTTTGCTGTAGACCGTCTCGTAAGAGTAAGAGGAGCAAAGGCAAGGCAAGCCGAAGCAAGACTATTTTCAATTATTAGGTTCCATGTAACATCGTATGATTGTATGTTTGATGAATTGAGATATGATGTAGAAGGTAGGATGTACAGTCTTGAAGATTGAGAGTTGACGTTTTATATTATGGATGATTGCCTCTCAACTTGTTCGAGTCAATTCAAGCATTCTGTCAAATACATCTTCATACTTGGATCGTTTCATTGCAAGTCCATTGATGATATTTTCCAACTTGTGCATCTCTTTTGTATTTTGAACAAACCTCTTCTCAACCTCAAATTCTTGTCGAGCAGAAACAGCAACCTGAGGTATGTCACCCTTGTTTAGACTCTCATATCGATGTAGTAGTTCATCATGTAAATCACAAAGTGATACAAGACGAGCCTTTTCAAATCCTTGTCCTGATACCTCACTTTCCAACTTGTCTCTTAGTTGCATTGTTGTTGATAGTTTCTGTGTACTCTCCCTCAAAACATCTTGTATCTGTGATAGATCTCGACGAGCCGTTACAATACTTTGTTTAGCCTCTTCTATACTATTATCAAGTCGACGTAACTTTTCTCTTGCCATAATCTCAAGCTTGTTCAACTCTCCTTTTGTCATACTTTGTTTCTGTCGTCTGGAATCCCTCGCATCATACTTTGTATTCTTCTTATACTTGACAGCTGTGTTTAGTAATGAGTGTAAAGTTAAGGTTGAGTCAATGAAGAAGAAACCATACACATGTAGACAATATCATATGTCTATCAACAATAATAACTCACCAATATCTTCCCGTTTGTGAATGGCAAGTTCCATATCACGTAGCAGTTGTTCTTGTGTTCGTACTAACGACTCTAACCTGTGCTTCATACGTTGGATCTCCTTCTCCATACCCTTGGTATCAATGGCATCCTTACTAGTATGAAGTTCTTCCTGTGTCTCCTTTTCAACTTGAATCTTCTTCTCCCATACCTTAACTTGATCTTGTGTATCTTTGATTTCATTCAACATCTTCTTGTTGTTAGACTGAACCTCGGCCAATTGATTTTCTAATCTAGTAGCCTGTTGACTAAGTTCCAATAGTTCTCGTTCAAACTCCATGGCATGTACGGCAATCTTATTCTCATACTCGGCTTGACGACGTGTATTCTGCTCAATCAAATCATTAAGACGCGTAATATCAGTATGTAATGCTCTTGTTTTGTAATCAATCGACTTCATTGATGCCTCATTGGTATGAATCTCTTGTACCAACCGCAGTAGTTTTTGTCGAAGTATACCCAATCTCGATGTCGACTCACTATCCTTTTCTTGAATAGCATTTGTTTTACTAATTGTCTTGATAAGTTCAGTCTGACGCAATAACCACTGTCGTTGTAATGCTCGAATATCAGTAGTTTCTTGTTCAATTTCCTTGGATAGACTCTTGATTGTAGACTCTAAAGGTCCAGTGGGTTCCTCATCATCACAATCTTCCACCATTTTATTATACTCGCGATTTAACTTTGCAACTCGTATAGTCTTCTTCTCAATCTCATCATTACAACGACGGATTTCACTCTCTTGTATATCAATCCTAGCCTCGGTACTTTTCAAAGCAGCCAATTCATCATTAAGTTTCTCCTCCAATTGTGTATTATGTGCTTGGGTATTCAATCTATCTATATCAAGACGTGCAATTTCATTCAAGATAGTTGCACTTTCAATCTCCTTATCATGTATCTTGACAAGTATAGACTTCTCTTCCCTAGCAAGATTCTGTGCCACCTTGGACATGCTAGACTGTTCATGTCTCATGGTAGATATCTTCTCTTCAATCTTGTGTCGTTCTAGAATGAGTAATTCACACTTGTGATTGACAGTGGTAATCTCACTCTCAATCTTTGATACGGCCGACACGAGAGCCTTCTCTTCCTTGTTGGTAGCCTTGAGTGTCTCTTGTAACAACTCAAACTGTTCGGATAAGGTAGCCAAGTTCTCTTGAATAGTCGTAATATTCTTCTCAGTGTAGACAATCTCATTATCAAGTCGATCCCTTGATATCTTCATACTATCATTCGTTTCTTGTAATGATACTATATCTCGTTCTAACCTTGTGTTTTCATTCTCTAAATCTATAATGGAATCTTGTACCTTCTTAAGTGCCTTTGTAGCCACGGCCAATGCCTGATCACGTCTACCAAGAGCAACTACTGATGAATTCCATTGTTGTACAAGACGTTTCTGTTCCGATGCCAACTTGTCTAATGCAGTTGTCGTCTCGCGGATCATATTATTAGCATCGGCACTCTGTTCCTTCTGTGCAACTAATTGTGATTCGGTCAAGGCAATATCATCCTCAAGACGTGTTACCTGTGTATTCAAACTATCAATGTAGGTATCTTGATCGACCTTGTCCTTGGCACGGACTTTTAAATCCTCCTTCGTTTTGTTGGCAACTGTTCGTGTAATTGCAACCTCACTCTTCATGGCATCATTATACTTTTTCGCCTGACGAACCTTGTCAAGTAAACTATCAAGCTCTTCTTGTGTTTTAGAGGCCTCCTTACGTAAATGTTCAGATCGTTTTGCCTTCTTGACATGTCGTTCTTTCGCCTCGAGTAATTTATTCTGACCGTCGACACGTTGTTGTGATATAACTTCATATTGTTCATCAACCGAAGTAAGATTGGATTGTAATCTTGATAATTGCTGTTGCATACCATACAATTCAATACCGGCATCTTCTCGTAATCGTTTCGATTGTTTTAATGCATCCTCTTGTTCAAGTAATTCTAACTTTACCCTATCACGAGTTTGTAATAGTTGAGAGTATAATGTTGATTTAATTCGTTCCATCATTGGATTTGTTTGTAAGTTTGATGTGTCGTTGAGATTATCATCCTCGTCGGGAGAATGAGATTGTTGATCCATTGTTAATGAATGGATATTCTTATCAATCAAACCAGATCGTCAAGCTGGCGAGAGAGAGATCACACTTCAGCATCTAACAAACTATAAATTTTAACTCCCATGTGGAAATTTATAGACTTACTCACCGCCGACGCGACGGGAGACCCTTTCTCTCATTTCATATCCATAAAGTAATCTTCCACAATAATAAACCTAACAAAATAGCACAAATATGAGCAATACTTGTTATTACTTCACTAACCGTACCATAATACAATAGAATTATTATATTAATAATAATTGTAAGTTTAGTGTATTTTATTGTATGAAGTGATGATAATGATGATGTCTTAGTTGGTTGTTGTTGCTTATGATTATGAGTATGTATATCGTCTTTACTCTGTACTGCTGATTGAGTAGTTTGAATAACCTTATTATCATACTCCATACTATCAACACTATGCAACTGTACAAGTAACAAATTATGTAATCTACATGAACTAACTAATGAAAGTAATTGAACTATAAATGATAATGTAGTACACCATATTATTGATACTCCTGTACATTTCAATAGAAGACATAGTGCTATTTGAAATGTAACAACTGCCAAACAACGTCGGATAGTGGCGGTGTAAACGTATCGAATTGTGGTGTCAGTAGGGATAGATGAGAGCTCATAACATATATGTGTATACACATTCAAGTGTCGATATATAGAAATGCAAAACTTACCAAATCCAAAAGCAAACTAATATTGCCAAATTCGATGGACGTCTAATATCAATATCATCAACACTACTACTCGTAATACTTGTCGGTTGCAATCTCTTCTCATTCATCTGTCGATTTTGTTGACGATGTTGCATCTCAATCATTCTATTTGTAGTAGCATACCAATCAACAACATTACTTAAACATACAAACCATACTAATATTTAGTATTAGTATAGTATAATTTAATGTAGTATTGAAATAGTCTATATTAATTGCAACTACGTTGGTGGTGCATGTTGTTTCATCATCGTTGTGTTGAAAAGAAGAAGGTGCACCGTTGTAAAGAAGAGAGTTATGATTTTGTTGTTTAGCATACATTGTTGGTCGTATACTAGGATACAGCCTATTTGATGCAATATACTACTATTAATCATTGTATCAACAACACGTTCAATAGAGGTCTCTAACGGCATCCGCTTTGGATAGCAACCGCCTCAACATAGATAAATAAATAATAAATCACCGGCCCAATATTCAAGAAGTTTCATGAGCTTAAGCTATCGATAAAGAAGTTTCAATATTTCTATTATGCATTTATTGTGCCTTGATAAGTATCGTTAAGTTGTAATCTTGCTAATATCATGGCAGCCCTACTACTGCATATATTAATCCTCCTCCTAGCACTGTTGCTACATTATAATGATAATGGTGGCGTCGTAAATGCCATGATGGAGGATGATCGAATGAGAGAATATCACAAACGGTAAGTTATTTATGGTGCATGCCTCTAGAGAGTTGATTTTAATCAACCAGCCCTCCCTATTTTTGCAATTCGATACTCTTATCTCTAGCGTATTTGCTTCTCCTTACATATATCCTTCTCTGTTGTTGCAAAATTCGATATTATCTAATATCTCGTGTACTGCTTCTCCCATACATATCATCCATATCATGACGTACATATACACACACACATATAAAATAATAAAAACATCAAGAGGGTATAAATGGCCAATTGAAAATTTTGTACCAGATACGCCCGGATGGGATAGAATAATGCGTCGTAGATTTGACCAGGTACGTGTTATTGTTGCATATGATTGAATTTTGATATTGTTCGGTGTTTTGGTGTTGCAATGGTGCTCGTGTCAAGATTTCGCATTATATGCTCACATCATATTATGCTCACTTCTTCTTTCAAAAACACACTCACACAACCAATAAACACAAATAGGTGGAACGTATCAATCATGCAAACGACAAATACAACGGTTGGATGGGTTTCATAACCTCAGCACTAATAGCAACAAACTACACTGAAAACGGATGGGGATTAACCCGCGCGCCCGAACATATTACCAAATTATTACAAGATCGATTATATCAAACATTGGAAGTTACCAAAGTTACTACCAAACAAGAATGTAGTGTAGATGAAACAACGGGTAAAGAGGAATGTATAGATATCCAACAAGAGATAGTTGAACCAAGTACTGATAACAATAAGAATACACGTAAAGAACACTTTATCAATGTCATAGGTGGAGATGATAATGCACGTCCAGTAATGATAAGTGACTACCATCAAAACATGGAAATACTTAATGAAATGAAACCAATATTTGAAGAATGGAGTGGTATACCATTAGAAGGATCAACCGCCTATGGTATACGTGCCTATCGTAACAATTCTAATTTATTAATGCATGTTGATAAATCATCAACACATGTTATTAGTGGTATATATCATGTAGATCGGAGTGATGATGCCAAACCATGGCCAATTGTTATTGAAGATTATAAAGGTAATACGAATCAGGTATATTTAGAACCTGGTGATTTATTATTTTATGAAAGTTCCAAATGTTTTCATGGAAGACCACAAACTTTTATTGGTGGATATTATGCCTCATTGTTTATGCATTATCGACCAGTGAATTATAATCATGAGAATATTAATAATGAGATACATTATGCTATACCACAACATTGGCATGAAACTAAACCATCAAAAGAAGGATTGGATGTAATGGAAGTTGTTGGGACATCCTTTAAGGAACCGAATTGTAAACATTTATTGTGTTCGTTAGATGAGGATAATGAGATGAGTAAGAATACAGTGAATTGGTATGGCCCAGCGCCAAAGGGGAAGGTTGTGACGACTGGGTGGAATCCAACTACTATGACTCCACCTGAAAGTTGGGATGACGATGATCTTCTTGGCGGAGACGATGAGCTTTAATAGGTGTTTCTAATGTCAAATCTAGAGGTCATTATAGTGTCCTAATATCTAATATACAAGGTATCTACCTACTGTATAGTTTCATTGCACAATCGTTTGTCCTAATATCCGAAGTCAGCTAGGTATTCCTACTCCCTGTGACAACTGATTCTTCTTCACAGCTCTTAATCTCCGCATGAGTTGATTCTTCCTCTGGGCAAGTGTAACATCATCAGTATCCCTGGCTTCACTAGGTTTCTTACCTGGGGTATGTAATTTTGGAAACACGAAGCCTCCTGCGATTAATGCATCAAGGTAGGGTAAGTCTGGGTTCTGTAGTCTAGCTTCTACTGCCTTGTTCATTCTTTTATCTCCCACTCTGCCAGGGTGTGTCTTGTACTTCTTTCTCTCGTATACTTTACTTGACGTACTATGATTTGGTGTTTTCTTTTGGGGAACACTGGTGGCCTTTGAATCTGATGTTGTCGTTGCTGGTCTCTTCTTACTCGAGCTGAGTTTGGCGTCACTTTGATCATTTATACTAACACTTGGTGAGTAGCCACCCGCTGAGCTTAAACTGACGCTGGGGTTGTTACTCATTTGCATTATCTGAGTATTGTCCTCTCTTTCGATGGAAAGCCTAGCCTGAGCAAAGGCATCTAACGATACATCGAGTAATCCCCCCATGTCTCTGGGTATAACTTCTTTTGGCAATGAATATGCAGCCAGACTTTCTAGTACTCTATCATTCGATCCATTGTGTAGGGTTAGTGTTTGTCTTGACCTTAATGATAGCACCGCATTTACTAAAGGAGCGACCAATGGGAAGGTTGCCATTGGATAGTTGCATAGATGGATCTGTTGTCGTCGAATGGGGAAATCACCGTCCCCCGATTTGACGACGGCTAATAACCGTTTTGGATTAAAGTGGCGTAGAGTTGCGTTTTCGCCATTACGGAGGAGTACGAATCCATTCTAATATGTTGAAATGAAATATGAGATTAGGTTGCCATTAGCTGATCATATGCACACCCCACCAACTCACCTTTCTACAGCTCGGTCTCTCCATTGCAACATGAACTAAATACCACCAAACTTTCACCACTTCCTCCACTGCTTGATCCTCGGGCATCTTAGAGGCATCCCCATATCTATGAGAGAGAAGCATGTTAAAAGTGAGAATGTGCACATGATGTGAACAATAAAAGGGTAAAGCCCAAACTATTACGTACATGATTGTTCTTCCAAGCTCATCAAGTTCGGGTAATAGAACGAAATAGCCTTGTTTCAACCATTCTATCTTCCCTTTCATCGCTCCTAAACATGCATCATATTGGATAATCGAATCGAATTGCAATGGGAAAAAGTTAGTGCATATCATGTGCACAAAATAGGATGAAAAGCATATACGTTCATACATACCATGTAGAGTTATTGGAAGAATGTAATCATCACCAAATACCTTGTGTCGGCTTTTCCAATATCGTAATAATCTTGATAGTGCCAGCTACGTTTGGATTAGAAGATAAAACATATTATGTATTAGGCATAATGTTAAAAAAAATCTCATCTCTACACTAAACTATAATGTATCTCAATATCAAACGATAGCTAACGACAAACAAACTTACATCAACATTAAAATCTTCAACATATAAAAAACCTAATAAATGATCATCATTAACTAAATCATTAGAAACTTGTTGTGCATATACTAATGATGATTTATCTTCCGGAGGTACATTTAATAATTTTTCTTTTAATTGGAGGAGTGCTGTTACCTTTTGTTCAAGTGATGATAGGTTTATTTGATCATTGTTAGTAGTAGAAGTGATGGTGGAAGTAGTATCTACATGGATATTTTGTTGTGCAAATGGTTTGTAGGATGTGTAATCCTTGTTATTGTTGTCGTCCGGCGGAGTTATCATATTTTTTTGAGAAGGCCAGAATAGGGTGGAATTGTATGTTAAATATAGATTTTCTCGGCGTCTTTTGGATAGCGCCGGTAGTAATAATAATAATGTCTATATCTCTGAACTTCTTACTAAATTCTCCTCTTATATCCGCCTATAAATTCATATCGATAGAGGGGCTCGCTATTTGTTGTATTGTTGTTAATTTGGCCTCATTATTTTTGCGACACTAGATCTTCTCGAAGAGAACCTAAAAGGGTAATGAGATTCTCATTGTGACGGAGCATCATCTGTCCGGTCTGTGCTGTAGCAAGACGAGTATTCTCAGTATTACAAGGCGGCGGATATGTGACGAGCCCAATCTCCTTATTGGGTTTGAATGGACAAGGTCATGCAACAGCTTCTATGGTTCATTCACTCGTTCGTTCTTCTGTCTCTTCTCTCAAACTGTACCGTCAAGGTATCAAATCAAGTGATGTTGGGTCTCATTCCCTCCGAGCGGGGGGTGCCATGGCCATGAAACTCAATGGATGTGATATAATTACAATAATGAAGTCTGGAAGATGGACGAGTCTTACCTTCCTTACCTACATCCACAACCAAGTAGCGCACCTCGGGGCCAACATTACCCATCGCATGGCTTCCAACGTGCCATTCTTTAGCTTTTAATACTGTGTCATAAACGGAATATGAGAAGTAGTAGTATTACAATTGGTAGTATTTAGTATGTGAATTAGTTTATGTTGAGTGTGTTGAAATAGGATTGAATCAAAATAGTATTAATGGATGAGAATTCTGTAGAACATTGTCTTAAGTCATGGGCAACTTCAGTTATTCACCAAATTCCACCTCCCGGCGGGGAGGAGGTCACAGGTTGACAAGAGATTATGTGCCTCCGGGTATATCTTCAAGTCAGAACTACCTGACGTTACCTGTGTCCATCTGTCACTGTACAAGACCATCTTGTATACACTATGGATGCGTCGACGCGTGCTGTCGACACCACCGTGTAGCTAAAGAATGGTCTCCTCATTTTATGGGCCGTCCAATGCAGCTCACATCCAAGTAACGGTGGATAAGCACTATCCCAACGAGGCATGTTCCTGCAAGGTGGGCGGTTTCAGAGCCGCAGTGGCTTTGACAAAGTTACTGTAGCTGACTAGCTCAACCTGGCAACCCAAACATCGTCTTTACTGTAGTGTTAAGCGCGGAGGTAACGAGCAATGTTTCAGTGCCAACTAGTAGTCCAAGCAACTAACCGGCTCATCATCCAAGCACTTAGACGAGGAGAAACAATTGCACGACGGGCTGAGCTTGCTCAGTATCCGTGTGCAAGGTGTGCGACGAGAGTACCGCCAATGATTCTTCTGTCTAACTTGGAGTTTGAACGGCCAAAGCAAAGGCAGTTCTAGAAGGCCAAGGTTTTGCGCGTGGCTGTACTTGTACAGCCACCGATCTTGTCTCATTGTTTTGTTGCCTCAGTGAAAGGTACAGCAACGATTGATATATCATATTGGTGTGTTATTGCAATACCCTCCATCCCACCCTCGAAACAGTGGGAGGTTTATAGATAGATATAAGTCCCACCCACCCGCGGTTTCAGAGCCGCAGTGGCTGGGACAAAGTTACTGTAGCTGACTAGCTCAACCTGGCAACCCAAACATCGTCTTTACTGTAGTGTTAAGCGCGGAGGTAACGAGCAATGTTTCAGTGCCAACTAGTAGTCCAAGCAACTAACCGGCTCATCATCCAAGCACTTAGACGAGGAGAAACAATTGCACGACGGGCTGAGCTTGCTCAGATTGTCTTTATAAGGGATAATCAGAATGTCATTGTGACTTTGACCGGGAAGTGATTGAGAAAGAATGAGGACTAATAATAATATTGAGCCCAATTAGTGGCCTTATTATCATCAGCAATAAAACAATATATTTGCAATTAGTGTCGGGGTAGAGGACTCTCTGTTAGTAGTAGAATGATGGTAGACTCGGTGTCAAAAACCGAGCAATTTAATGATACACAACCCCGACTCAACAACGCTAATGCTAATGATGATGACCAAAAAGTAATTTACAACACCAACGGGGACGCTGATGATCAAGATGATACAACAACAGACAACTGTTGCAATAGTACAATTGATAATATATTGAATAAAGTAGCAGATAATATGGGCATGAAACCAATATCCTCACGGTATAAACCAATACGGACAAATGACAACCACAATTCTCATACATCATCACAAAGTAATAGTCGTCGAGCGACACCTCAATCTAGTAATAGTTCACCATATAAACGATCACACTCTACAGATATATTGTCAACAACTTCAACAACATCTACTACGGGTATACGCCGACGTCATAACACAACAATAAGACGTAATTCAATAATGCCCGGTAATGAAACAAACATCACCATAAGCAAACAAGAAAGTACAAGACAATCATTTGAAATAAAAAACGATGCACTCTACTCAATGGCACAAACAACCGACCATACACTTGAAAATGATCTATCCCTAATCCAATCATTTCAAATAGAACAAGAATATAATTCATCACAGAATTTTTGGATACGATTAGCAATACAAAGTAGTTCATCTAAAACATCTTTTAAAGATTTAGTTAAGAGGAGTACTTTTTTAGTTATTAGTGTATTGACTGTTGGTGCTGGTGTGCTTTGGGGATTAATGTATGTTGCTTTAGGTAAGAACAGGGAGATTGATGATTGGGTGGTGTTTGTATTTGTTATTGAGTTATTAGACATTTTGCAATATGATTTTGTCTTCTGTTTTTTTTGTGTTCATATGATGTGTACTTTTTTCAATTCATTCACTCACTTATTTCCCTTCTACACTACTTTATAGGGGAATGGTTGGCAGCATTAATGCCATTCATATACAGCACGACAATGAGTGGTGTATTATTCACATGTATTTGTCAAAATAAGAATATAATTAGCGGTATGGAAGATATTAACAAGTTAAATAGCGGAGTTGGTAGAAGAAGAAGAAGTGGCAGTATCAATTCATCAACTGCAAATTCATCCACCACGGCAACTACGTCATCATTAACAGCAAAATCAAAAAGAACAAGAAGGAAGAAGGGATATGATACATTTGTTACATATCAATTAGCATTAATACTCCTATTACCATTTGCAGTACACATCGCGTTAGGGGGGATAGAAAAGAGTGGTGGAGTCATGTTATGGAGTTTCCTATGTCCAATGGGTGCAGCATTCTTCCGTAGTGCCACGGAAAGTATACGTTGGTTCAAGTTGTATATGGGTATTAATTGTATATTATTAGTTTATGGATTTTGGGATGTAACTAATGACCATGGAGAGATGGTATATGACGTCGAGGGTGGAGAAGGAAGTAGTAGTTTATCATCATCCGAGACTACTATACAAAAGTTATATTGGTTAATGAACATTATAGGTGTCAAGTGTGTCATCTTCGCGGCAGTTTTCTTATTTGCTCGTGAATTAGAAAAGGAATATACAAAGTCAGAAGAAGTATTGGGAAATATATTACCATCATCTATAGTTAAGAGAATAAAACGGGGAGAATTTCCAATAGTTGATCATGTTGCCGATACGACGATATTATTTGCAGACTTGGTTGGTTTCACCAAGGCATCGACTGAATTGCATCCCAACTTTTTAATCGGTTTGTTTCTTAGGGATATATTTCAAGAGTTTGATGATTTAGTATACAAGCATGGTCTAGAGAAGATTAAAACAATCGGCGATGCCTACATGGTAGTGGGTGGGTTAAATCATTCCGGAGAAGAGTTGTCAGAGCAATCTCAATCTCAGTCTGCCAAGTATGAATATCAACCAGCTCATGCTACCAATACAATGTTCATGGCAATGGAAATGTTCACCGCATTAGACAAGATTAATCAAAAGTATAATCTCTCATTCGATTTAAGAATAGGAGTGCATACTGGTCCAGTTGTGGCAGGAGTATTGGGATTGAAACGTTTCACATATGACGTGTGGGGTGATTCAGTCAATACGGCAAGCAGAATGGAATCCAATGGTATACCTGCCATGATCCACTTATCAGAAGAGATGTATCAATCGGTATGTAATATGGATGATATGTTCGACTTCTCATGTTGCGGCAAATTGGAAATTAAGGGCAAAGGAGAGATGACAACATACCTTGCACTACCTCATGCTGCTAAAGATGATAATATCGAAGAGAGATAATGGTATGCAACATAGAAATATAAACTATAGAGGGTACCAAAAGCTATACTTGATTTACAATCTCTATATCATACATCTCTTCTTTACACTTTGGAAACCCCGAGCCCCCGCCCCATACTGTACAGCCACTTGTTAATTCCCAATATATTCATACTAATCATACATACACCATTCACTTTGTCTTTGTCTTATTACCATTATTTCCAAGTAGAAAATGTGTAACCGAACTAGTTACTGCACACAATTCCATATAAAATATCATAAACCACATAAATACAACTTCATATGGCCAACTACTCATACCAACACTAACAAATCGTAACCATACCAATGGTATTAACGTACCGACAAATGCAACGAATGTATTCCATATTAATGGAAATGTCATGTGCTTATAGTATAATGCACATAGTGAAGATATGGAATTGATAATTGTTAATGCAACTAGACCTTCAATACCACCAAGTTTACGTTCTTCTATCCAATATTGGGAATTATTTTCATAGTTTGATATTGTATATATGATTAGTAGAATGTGTAGAATTGCATTGCCAAGGTTGGATAAACCTGATAGTTTACGTAACCAGCTTGCCTTAGTAGCATTTTGTTGTTGTCCTTCATAGATTCCAATAGCAGTAAATACAAAGTAACTAATTATTGTTGCCATGAAGAAGAGTGTTAGGACTATACCTCCATCGTTTGATGGAGTAGTGATTGATGATGCCGCCATAATAATATGTAGAAGCCGTCGACAAAGACCGTATCGATTGCACAGTAGAACAAAGGCTACGGCTGGTTGGATGGGGACTATTTATAAAGCCGCCGGCTGCCAAGAAGAGAGAAGTTGCAAAAGATATTGTCTCATGGTAGTTTTGGCGATTACCGGTTCCCGGCATCTTTACGCGAGTAACTAGATAACTTCAATAAACCTCTCATTCGTCATTGGTCCACGTACTAACAGTAACGACTCTATTGCAATAGCATTGGTGGTCCATTATATAACTATATTAACAATGAAGCTCTTACTACTCCTAGCAACAACTGTATCAACAACAGCCTTCACCACAGGCTTTACACCGGTAACCAAATCCCTTATTTCCACCACAACCACTTCATCATCACAATTCAACTTTCAACTTAATGCAGAAGTAGCAGCCGATGGTGTAGCAAACGGCACATCCAAGAAGAAGATTATAATCCTAGGAGGAGATGGATTCTGTGGATGGCCTACGAGTTTATATCTAAGTGATCAGGGACATGATGTGGTAATTGTTGATAATTTGAGTAGGAGGAATATTGATACAGAGTTGGGATGTGATTCGTTGACTCCTATTCAAAGTCCTGATGTAAGTTTTATTTTGTTTGTTATTTTGGTTATTTGTATTAGTTATTGTGGTTGGCTGGTGTTATACTACGATTTGCAATAGAGTAGAGCAGCGAGCAGCGGCGGGGCTAGTTTAATGAATATCTTCGGTCGGTGCACAATAGATGTGCACCTTCTCGATGCACTGGAAGATTCGACATACTTTGCGGTCTCTACAGTATTAAAACGCCCTTTATATAATAAATATATGTAAAAACGAGAAGATATAATCAAAAGAGGTAGGGAGATGGGTGTAGCCGGATATCTATTCAATGTTGTTTTGCAATTCTACTAAAAAGTTGGTATTAGATTTTGGGTGTAGTAATAAGAGAAAGCAGCTATACTTTTGTGTAATGATATATCTTGTGGTTTTAGATTATATTCTTTACAGAGATTGTATAAATCATGCATTTGCAAAACTTCTAAACCTCTTCTTTCCTCTTCAAATCATAAACTCAAACACAAACATATTTTATATAGGTTCGTGTCGAAGCATGGAAGGAAGTATCAGGTAAAGAAATGAAATTTGTAAACCTCGACGTGGCCAAGGAATATGACCTCCTAGTACAACTAATTAAGGATGAAAAGCCCGACTCCATTGTACACTTCGCTGAACAACGTGCGGCGCCATACTCCATGAAAACATCCAAAACGAAGCGATACACTGTTGATAATAATGTTTCGGGTTCGAATAATTTATGTTGTGCTGTTATTGATTCCGAAGTTGATGCACATATTGTACACTTGGGTACCATGGGTGTTTATGGGTATGGTACATCGGGTGGTGAAATCCCCGAGGGTTATATTGATGTTATCTTGCCTGGTGGTCGGGAGGCGAATATTCTCCACCCTGCCTATCCCGGATCGGTATACCATGCTACTAAGTGCCTAGATGCATTACTATTCCAATTCTACCAAAAGAATGATGCGATACGTGTTACTGATTTACATCAGGGTATCGTCTGGGGTACCAACACGCCCCAAACTATTAAGGATGAACGATTAGTCAACCGATTTGATTATGATGGTGATTATGGAACGGTATTAAATCGTTTCTTAATGCAGGGTGCCATGGGCGTACCACTTACTGTCTACGGTACCGGGGGACAGACACGTGGGTTCATCCATATTACCGACACCGCCCGTTGTATTGAAATTGCTATTAATAATCCACCCCAAACTGGTGAACGTGTAGAAATTTTTAATCAAATTGCCGAAACACGTCGTGTCCGTGATGTTGCCAAGTTAGTTGCCGATCAAACGAATGTGGAAGTTAATTTACTTCCCAATCCACGTCAGGAGGCTGCCGAGAATGAATTGGATGTATCAAATCGTAAATTCTGTAACTTGGGACTTGATCCCATTACTTTAGATGAGGCATTATTTGATGAGGTTACCGAGGTTGTTACCAAGTATAAGCATCGTTGTGACCCCACCAAGATCTTACCTGCTAGTTTCTGGAATAAGAAGAGGGCTGAGGAGTGTGCTAGTTTGGACCCAAGTAGTGTCAAGATTGAGGCTTAAGATGAATAGAGGAGAGGAAGGAGGACACTAGGAGAGTATGTAGACGTTTGGAGTGGTTGTATGTAGCGATACCTGGTATCAAGTTATTCCAATATGGGGATAAGTTATAATTAAATTAGAGAGATACTAGATTGCTACTATGTAGATCGATGGCAGTGGTAATATGGACGGAATACCTCTCTCTAGACACTAGATAGCGTAGCTAGACAAAAAGGATACCAATATCTTTGAGCGCCTTGATCTATGTCTGCTTTTTTTGGAGAGTATACCTGTGGCTAGTAGACAACCTTCTAAATAGATAGGAGATATATACTAAGAAGAAAAAAGGAGGATATCCACAGTGTGATATCATGCTTTTGTAGGTTTTGTAGATACTAGGTCCATTATCTTAGGTAGGTACATACTTAGGTGTTTGATGATTGATTAGAAAAAGATACCGACAAAACCTCACAAAGCGATATGAGTCGCACTCCGTTGGTTATTTTTTGTCTCGCTCTCCTCACTGCTGCACACAACAACAACAATCGCCATAAATATTACAGCTTTAGAATATAGAGATATATAGGAGGTGGAGTTGAGCATATTTGAGTATCCAACAAAGGTAAGCGTGCCTGAATTTGTCGATCGGTCTACGAATAACTAGCAGTAGTTGTTTGCAATAGCAGAGCCGCTATTGATAGCTATTGATGAGATGCAGCCATTAGACCGTTGCAAACAAAAGTATTAGACTATTTATTATATTGACGCGGATATCCTTTTGTGCTGTAGCCTGTGGAATAATAAGTTGAACTATATGAGGGGAGGGGGTGTGCGTATGGCAGAGGGGTAGGATACTCCCAAGATGTGCTGTATTGCATTTGAATTTGGTTATGTAATCTATTGCAATAGGCATAGAATATATATACTGTGTACTAACAATGTTTACATCTTCTCTTTATCGATCACAACACAGATACAGTTCATAATACTAATCAGCAGCAGAAGAAGTGTGATACTTGAAGCAGAGAACATAAAAAGATCGATAATAATAATAAGGTGAGAGTGAAACTTATTATCATCTCTCAACATAGTCTACTATCATCATCTATCTTTTATTATAAACTGTAAAGCACTAACACTAACACATATTAACTTATCTTTATCGTATCATCAATAAACGCCACATAAACAACTACACTACAATCTTGAAATACAAACATCACATACACACAAACGGACACAAACAAATATTGAAACTGCATTAACATAAACCATAAAACAATATTATGAATCTGAATAGGTAGGTAGGTTGTTAATTACACTGAGAGGGGACGTATCATTCCTACAATCTGTAAGGAGGACAATACGTGATACGTGCTGCCATTTACAAGCATTCCTATTCGTTGTATTAGAGATTCTCTTCTCTGGACAAATCTTCCATTTTTCGTTATGCTTGGAGAAGTTTGTTTATGTGATACGTCTTTGATACCTCGTTTCACTCAACCGGATACTCATCTCTTCCTTCCATATTCACACTCAAATAATTCTATCTAAGCAATCAAGAAACAAGAAGAGATGAAGTGGTCAACAACAGCAGTACTTACTTTAACTACCAGGCCAAGTGCAAGAGGGCAACATGATATCAATCCTCGTAGTAGAGGCGGTCATAGGGTAAGTTTATTGTGTCGAGATATGTTTATATCACCATTGTTTCAGTAATATAGTATCTGATCATGACCACATACGAATACTATTATTTCTTTTCCCAATCATGTACTATCCATTTAACATCCTCATCAAATGGGCAGGATGATGATCAGAAGAATAAGTAGGGGGTCCAGCCCTAGGCCGATGTGACATAAATAAATTCTGAATACCGCTTGTCATATCTAGTGTCGCAGTAGATCACGCCGAAAAAGACACCTGTCCTTCACCAGAGGGGTTGCCAATTTTGTAATTTTTTGATGCCACCCAATCCACCCTCCCCGAACTCTTGTCACATTTATCTCCAAATATAGTATATATATATTCACTTTTGGCTTCGTAGGAGCATCATCCATCCCAGGGGTGATGCTCCTACGAAGCCAAAAATTTAAAATAGTACCCTTTAGTAACTGAAAAACTTGCCAAGAGCATATTTTTGTTAGCGTTTGGTATTACTAGCATGTTATCGGCGTCCTACTGCCAATAAACCCTCTCACCTATAGCCACAAACGTATCCAATAATACTATTGACCTATGCCTTGATATTGACGGCGCGACGGCGTGTTCCACGCTCGATAACACCGCCGATAACTCAGATACACCACTCTACAATTATTCTCGATTAATGTCAATTTCGACCATCATCCTACAATACTCATTCCAATAAATACCTCCCTCCCATATTCGTTTATTATCCGCTTTAAATGATTATTATGAAAGGTTTATAGTGGCAATTGCAATAGATGGGGCTATAGGTGAGAGGGTTTATTGGCAGTAGG
>Ga0214481_100504_pt1 | contig 19693 bp, 16 predicted proteins | sample M1_20Mar14CPVII9_4_FD_165057 | JGI IMG/M metagenome (GOLD analysis project Ga0214481, IMG submission 165057) | Marine eukaryotic communities from Monterey Bay, California, United States - M1_20Mar14CPVII9sort6BwellG10 | ecosystem: Environmental > Aquatic > Marine > Unclassified | place: USA...
TGCCAACATTCATTCCTACCTGAGTTCCTCTAGCAGATGTATATGGATTATTACAGTTACTATTATTGCCAACAATCTTTGCAACACTTTGTAGACTTGTACCATTATGGTATGGATTATTTACTATTCCTCTATTGGCGCCTCCTACTGCTGGCTGTTGTGGTGGAGTACGTGCAATTGGTAACAAGTTATAATTACCATTGTTATTTGTAGTTGTAGTACCGACAACATTTGACTGTTGCTGCTGCCTATTGTGAGGAGTACTATTACTCATACTACTTTTGGCACTTGATGTATATGGATTGGCAACAGTAATTCCTGATGGCTTTGGTTGTTTTTTAGCGGCGGTATTATTGTATGGATTAATAGCCATTGTTGCTGTTGCTAATCCATTCCTAGTAGTAGTAGAAGATAATGACTTAGACTGTTGTTGGTGTTGCTGACTATTAATTTTCGATTGATAATTGTTTTGTGGCAGTCCACCGCCACTAGCTGATACCGACCCACTAATATTATTAGCGTTATGAGTAAAATTGTTGGTACAAACTGATGATTGTGTATCATTACTCGACTGTTGTTGACCAGGATTATTATTATTTGGACCGCCAGCAACAAAGTCTCTCATCTGTTTTTTTGTAACACGCAATGCCGAACACATTGTACATCGTTGTGCTGGATATTTATGCAAGAAGGTACATTGGGAACAACTCCAGGGAGATTCCATATTAATACTTTACAGCTTTGCTTTGCTTTGCTTGGTCCACTATCAAAACCAAATATCTCAATAGTGAGTTCATTTACATATGTTATCAGAGTCTGTAGAGGGGGCTAGGGGGCTCGCTAACCAAAAGGGCGCTGATGTTTGTGCTGTGAATGAGTAGGTAATACTATTCTATTGCAAATCACAGATGATTGTTCAATACATTTTACTATGATATCTATCATCCACCGTTCCACTTTCTCTCAACAAGTCCACAAGACAAACGATATACAACTCTCACGAATTCACATTCCTCGATTGAAATAACTAATTACACTCCACTATTGGGGTAGAATTCGAGCCATGTCTCTCTCATCTTCCTACTAAGTTCTGGATGATTTGCTTCGAACTCTGCCGGTCCCTCGGCGAAGCAGACAATCACAGCATTCACGGCACTACCAATAGTACTCATCAAGATACTCGAAAGAACCAAACCAACGATAAAACCAAGGCCTGCACAGGTGGCACTAACACTATCGGGACTAGGAGAGTTTTCAAACCATCCCTCGGGAGATGTTGCATTGAAGGCGAAGCCAATACCCATACAAATCAAACCAACACATAGACTTAGGAAGAAGAAGACATTGCTTATGAGATCATCTGCAATAATTGCCTCCCAACCACGGTTTTTGAAGAGAGTAATCACATTCTTCCCTGGAAGGTGCGCGTTATATGACGATTTATGAGGATGAAGAGAGATGATAGTAACAATAGTTAGGACATGTGGTTTACAAAGGCAAACAATAAAGGCAAACCAAGGCCAAATGAAGCACTCAAAACACCAACACTTCATATTGAACACATGAATTCACAACAAAACAACACAAACTCGGACTTTCCAGCTTCAATGTACGAATATCCATAAAGTCCAACGTAGACAAAGGCCCATTTGTTGAAATATTCAAGGATGCTTTGAAGGCAGCTCAAAAGGCAATCTGCAATACAAACGAGAATTTGATTATCATTATTCCTCGCGGCCTCGGCAAGTGCCCTTGTAGCCTGAACGATCGCCACCAATAAACTACCGAAGCAAATTGATCCAAACGAGGTGGTCATAGCACGGATCAAACTACCAATCATACCCGATGAACAGCATGATGTGGCATCCTCGGGAGCGAACCCTATGAAGAGACAGAGGCAGGTGAGATGTGCAATATCACATATTAATTCTAGCACAAGACACACACACGCACACACACAAATCCTTCACATTCACAAAAATAAACGTACACCATGAACCAACAGTCCCAGATACGGTTACATGTGTAGTATTCTGAATAACTTGATGGGTAAAGAAGTATGACAGCAACAAGAGAAAAAGATATCCATAGTTGACTGAGTTCTGAGTGTATGTGACTTGTCCATTCACACCCTGAACTTCCTCGCTTTGAATAACCTTCTCCCACACACCCATAACACTAAAGAGAGAGGGGTTGTGTTAGATTGAAAATGCATATATTATATATTTAATTACTATTCGTTTGCCGCGCATATCACTCACCTGATAGCCCACAATAAAGTCCAACCAAATGCTAATAAAACGAAGAAGAATGCAACGAATAGTACACCAGCATTCTTTTTAATGGCCGTACAGGCTGTCAATAGATTAACAGATGCGAACGGGATGCCTATAAATTATATTTGTTGTACATATCACGTGAGCAACAATTCAATGGATATGGAAATAAAATAAACTTGTAAAATATGCAATAGTTCAATATATACTTACGTGACCACACGGCACGAGCATAACAAGCAAAGATTAGGAAGAATATTACCTGTTTTGATGTTCATGTTGTATAAGTTAGCAAAAGATATTTCATTGAGGACGACACATATATAATATTATATTATATATAACATATATCACAAAATACTCACTCCAAAAATTCCGCCCCATATATTACCATATACAAAGCTCATAGCCATCATGACGCCACTCAAAATCAACATTGATATCAAGCTGCACTTAATCAATATCATAGGAATACACATCATAATTGGTAAACTAACACCAGTTAAGACGATTGCAACAGCCCCAAGTATGAAGGTTGCATAAATATATCCATTGTAATTATATCCAGATGTTGAATCGGTAACGGCTTCTGTGAAGGCTGATGTTCCATATACACCTGCTACGGCAATAATAGCTGCTAAATTGCCATAGAGTAGGATTGCAAATATTGGATCGCGACACTTTGTTTCCTTTGTTTTTGGGGTTGTATTTTGGAAGAGAATATTTGGTAAGATGTCCATCTACCGAAGCATATAACTAACAAGAAAAACACACATACTCATACATTATATATTATAATACGAAACACAAGAACAATAAGACAAACCTGCTTTTCGCCAGTTGTTTCTGGATCTCTTGGAGCTGCGGTTGTTGGCTGAGTAGTGGGCTGTGTAGAATGATCGTATGGACTGGCCGTGACAGCCGTCCCTTGGACTACTACTGGTGCTCCCATATTCCTCTTTTATTAGAGATAGTGTCACTTCTCATTATCAGCTAATCAGCCCAACCTACCAGTTTCAGAAAATAGGGAATTTCCCGATTAGGATACTAATCGCCAAAATAGCCTAATTGCTTACAAAATTTAGGTAGTTTAGCGATCACTTTCGGTATCCTAATTGGGAAATTTAGGCCAGAGTGCTAGGGAAATCCTAAAATGAACGTATATTTATTGCAATAATTGCAGTTATATTATTGAAGACACCCTATATGATGTAAAATTGCACGTAGAATCCATTTATGATAGTATTTTGATCCAAAATTCAGTATAAAAGATGCTATGAAGGAAAAACAGTATACAATTTTAGCTAAATAGCTATAACAAGTGATATTTTTATATCTAGATCAAATCCACTTACATGCACACTTCTAATACATAGTAGAACAGATACATATATGGTTTTACTATTATAATTGCAATATTATAGCCATAAATATGATATTTCCCGATTTATGAAATTTCCCTATTTTTGGATACCAGTAGCAACTGCCAATTGGGAGTCTTTAATGACTCGAGAAGGAAAAAAGTGAGAAGAAGTCCACCAAAGTCATTAGATTAATTTTGTTTTTATAATTGTAAGTCTTTGATAAAACTGGGACATATGATATACTAGAGATTCTTCATATTTATTGATGAGATTGAATAAGGTGGTGTATGATGCAGGGATAGTTATTAACTCATTTTCATCACTAACTTTACTTGGAAGTATTTTACTTGGAAGGATTTCCCTTTGTATTCGTTTCTCATCATTTATCCTCTACTGTACATAAACATACATATAATTACTTGGGCCCGAATTTCTCTGCACAATCAACGAGCTTCCTCAACTTGAGCTTTAGCTCATTCTTATCATTTTTCAAACGTTCATTCTCCTTCTCCATTATCAAAGAGCTCTTGCCAATCTGTTTCATAGCAGCACTACTGACCTCAAGTTTCTTCTCCAATTCACGGATCCTTTTGTTTAATACTCTTGACTCGTCATCGACAGTACTGCAGATGGTTTGGTTTGATGAGGACTGTAGCTTGGCCTCATAATCAGATACCACCTTAGAGATGTGTTCCTCTAATTGGTTAACATGTGTCTCCAAATGACGTTCCTTGGAGCGTAAGATCTCAAGCTCCTGCTTCTGCTTGGCAAACTCGCCACGGCGCTTGATCTCAATCATAGACTTTTGTTCGAGTGATCCCTTTTGGTCCCTCATGGCAGCTTCGAGTGTCTTGTTCTTCTCACGAAGTTCCATAATTTCGTCCTTATACTTTTCACCATAGTACTCAGTACTACGCCTATAAGTCTCTTCATGTTTCTCTTCCATGAGACGCATCTGTACCTTGTACGATTCCTCCACCTCTTTCTGTGCCTCCTCAACGACTTGAGTCTGATTTCCTTGGGCATGCTCGAGCATCTCTTTAAGAGACTTGATTTCCTCGACTTGTGTGAGAATGATATTCTTCTGCTCGGAGACTTTCAATAGGTCTGATTCATAACTTTGTCGGGTGGAAGTCAGCTCGCGTTGTGTCTCCTCAAGGTCATAGTACGCAGACTCAAGCTTCTTCTTGAGACCCTTCTTGACATCTTCCGCCTTTTCTAGTGAATCTTCAAGATCATTCTTCTTGCTGCGGAGTTTGACAACACAGTCTTGTAATGATTTGTTTTCAGAATCTAAAGACTTGCACTGGACCTCACTCATGTTGAGCTGTTCTTCGGTATGGGCGAACCGGCCATTAAGTTTTGTAAAGTTAGTCTGTAGATCCTCATGGTTGAGCTTCATCTCACCATATTGATCTGTCAAAGCAATTTTCTCACGTTCCATCTTCACCAAGGCGGTCTGGGTCCCCTCTAACTCAAGCTGAATTGAGTCCATCTTACCATTGTATTCCTTCGTCATGATCTCACTTTCCTTTGCATTCTCTTCCAATAGATGAACACTCTCCTCAAGCTCACTCTTGAGTTTATCAACCTGTTTCAATCGAGACTCATTACTTTCAAACTTTTCATTCAATAATCTCATATGCTCTTGTAATGACGTATCAACGCTAACTTTTCCACCATGCAGTGCCTTCAAGTCAACCTTTAAAGCCTTTACTGTGGTATTATACCGTTCACGTTCACGTCCTAATGTGTCTAACCGTTCCTTCATCTGTTCAGCTTTGAGTAGCTCTTCTCGTAATGTCGACGCATCTTTTACTAAAGCAACAAATGACTTGTTTTCACCACTCAATTCAGCATTCATAATTTTCAACTCTTCGAGTTCTTGTTGACTATTCTCGATAATGGCATTCATATTATCTCTCTGCTTGACCAGTGCCTCGGTGTATCGACTTTCTAATGTCCTCTCTTCTTGGATATCATCCAACTTCTTAACCAAATCATTATACCCACTCGAGGCCTCATCGCGATCTTTCAAAGCTGTATTATACTCCTTCTCGAACCGACTCTTCTCAGCCTGTATACGTTGATGCTGAGACGAGATACGTTCCAATTCTCTCTTGGTATCTACCAGTTCATCTTCTAACTTTTTATTCATACGTGAATGTTTATCATTCTCATGACATACATCGTCAAGCTCTTCTTTATATGATGTCGCCTCCTTTTCCCAACGTAAGTTTTCATTCAATGCCTTTTGATAGTTTGATGTTACTTCATCTAAGTCTGACTTGTAGTTTGCCATTTCAGTTTCTAGATTCTCATAACACATCTTAATTTTCTCATTCTCTTCGAGTAGCATGTGTATCTCTTCTTTGAGTTCACCTTCCACATTGGATGCGGACTTCTTTGTACTGTCTAAATGTTCTTCATACATACTTCGTAATCGTTCAAGATCTTCTTCCTTGGATTGTTTCAATTCCTCCATTCTACTTTTAGACCGTGCCTTCTCTTCATCAATTTGTGTTTGGAACTCAGCTTTAAGTTCCTCCAATTCACCTTCCATCTCTGACTTGGCAGCTGTAGCCTCATTTAATTCTGCCTCCATGGCACGTTGTGTGGCATCACTTTCATCCTTAAGACGTTGGAATGCATCCTCCCACTCACTCTTCATCTCTTGCATATCCTCCTTAAATTGACCAACGAGTTTAGATCGGACTGATGACATGTTATCTTCATACTTGAGACTCATCTCGTCTAACTCACGTCGTAATGATTGGGCTATATTATCCTTCTTCTTTATTTCTTCCTTCATACCAATTATCTCATATTTGGAACCTCCGACGCCCCGGGGAGCATTAAAGTCATTATTCTCATACTCATCATCGTCGTCCAAACTATCTAACAACAACCTACTACTACGTGATGCTCGAGGTGAGGCAGCTGAGATACTCCTACTTATTCCCCTCGTAGGTCTAGCAGCTGACATGACACCACCTCTCATTTTGGATAATACATCACGTGCATTATTACTACTACCCGTTGATACATGACTTATATCATCATCATCCATTCGATCACGCATCGTATGACGTGCTGCTCCAACTGCAAATCGACCCTCTGATATTGGATTACGATGATCATCTCTTTCCCCATACGAACGGGGTGGTGTGGCGTATAGTTCAATACCACGACCAGAACGGGGTGTATAGGATGTCTTCTTCAGTGAACGTAATGTGTCTATACCACTACCATTGCCACCATAGGAGTCGAAGGAGTCAAGGACGGGTGAACGATCGAACCGACCCCGAGAGTGAGAGCGAACCATAATATATTTTGTTTTGCAAGAAGTTTTGTTATGAGTATGCTATGTAGGATTATCTTATACTTTGGTTGTGTATTTAGTACCCATACATGTAATTGTTTTCATCTATCCCCTATCTATCATTAGTTATTATTGACATTGCAAGCGAGGCTGGCATCAAGTTTACTCATCTACCACTCTTGAACTTGTTCGCTCGCCGATTGGTTCGAGGATACCATTTGTGGGTGGTATCCTTTTCTTTGTTCCACCATGGTACTTGACCTCTTGACCTCTTGCTGCTTTCTTATGCTACCCCTGATGGATAATAATATGAGGAAGGAACAGAGTGTGAAGTCTAGTAGTGATAGTATAGATGATCATTTGACAGCAGAGAAGGATGCACTAGTGCTACAACTCGAGGCGGCGAATGCAAAGATCAAAACAATTACAGCTGAGAAAGAGAAGTATCGTCTCGATGCCGAGAAGTACCAACAACAATAAAGAAAATGGGGATGGTGATACAATTTCTCAATTGCAGTTGGAGATTGAGGGATTAAAGCAGAAACTTGTTTTGGCTATGTCCCAAATCACTACTATCTCTGATGAGAAGACTTCACTTGTTACTAAAATTGCTTCGGTGTTGGAGCCTGAGCTTGCAAAGTTATCACACAAGCATGATTTTGCACTTGATGATGAGGCGAGGTCAAATCAGGAGGAAGTGCTGGGTAGTATGATGACCAAGCTAACTATGTCTGATGTAAAATAAACGCCTCTGATGTCCTACAGTGGCATATTGTGCATGCTGGAGGATGTTATTATTTTAGCTAACTATAGTCTGATGTAACATAAGAGTAAGAGTCATCTAATGAATAACATATCGAACTACACATTCACTTCATGAAAAAAGCAACACATGCGGTCCTGGCTTGTCTTGGGATATAACCAATTATGCCTCATATTTGTTATTCAGCTAACAAAGCCCGATAAATCAATGACTGTTGCAGTAATATCATCATGCTTTGATCTACGAGCCCTTCCTTTTGGTAAAGACATTAGCATTCTCAAGCTTGATATGTTCCTTGTCTTACGGACCTTGTTCAGTACCTTTCTTACAATCACCTCGGAAACGGTAGCTGAGTGAGATCGAGACGATGAACGTAAATGACGTCGTGAGGAAGTCCTGGCTGTTCCTAGAGCAAATGAGGCAGTGCTGGCTGATCGGGATGATGCTGACTCGTCAGCTGTGGCGGGATGTTTTCTCTTCGAACCTGCTTTTGCAGTAGTGCTTGTTGTGATAACGGCAGTGGTTGAAGTTGCAGTAGTTGCGGCGTCGGAGTCTACTGCCACTTCACCGACAGCATCATGAGCCTCCTGAGGAGGCTTGGCAAGAACATCTCCATTATGTTCAAGGGGTTTCTTGGCTATACTTGAAGCTGGGATCTTTTCTACATCTTCCTCACTGCTAATATCCTCACTGCTGCCAACAGAAGCAATAGCTGCAACTGTTTCATTCCCATCACTCCCTAATACATCTTCTTCGTCATTAGCAAATGTCGGCCTGCTTTTCCTACTCATTGACAAACTATTATTATCGTTGTCATTATAAACATCGTGTTGCTGCTGCAAATGTTGATCCTCCTCGACACCAGCAATACGTAAATTGTAATAATTACGCACCCATCGTAGAACATCTTCACCACTAGCTCGTTCCCATACTCCGTCACTGGCTAATGTAACAATCCTATCGGCCCCTTTTGTCAATACACGGCAATTCACTTCTGGACGTCCGGTGATGTACGGTGCATGTCGTTTGTAAGGGAAGAATGATAGACGAGGTGTCTTGAGATAAGCATCCCCCAAGGCCCGAGTCACGGCTAACGAGCCCGCCACACGTTTGATACCACCGCTGGACGCAGAAGAGATTGCCTTTGGTGCGTTATTACTCCTTCGTAGAACCAACGAAACCTCACTAGGATTATATGCAGAATGATCTGTGGTCAAATCGATAGGACGCATTTGCATACTCAATGGTAATGGAGGTGGATGAACAGGATCGGCCACTAATTGAGTTGGACTTGGTGGTCGGTCCATTTGTGTAGGAGACCCAGACCTCACACTACGAAGAGTACCTTCATCTTCAGTCTCGAAAAACTTCTCCTCCTCGGATAAATTGTCCGATGCAATGGTACTCTCTTCGCTGTCCGACTCGCGTCGTAGTGGCGGAAGGGGAACAAATGGCTGAATAACAGCCTTTTCACTTCTTCTTTGCCGTTTCGACCTTCTTACACCATACCCCATTGCACGACCACTCCCTCTTTTGGCACTTCCCAAGGGACCATGTAGATCATCCTCCATCAAATCTCCAGAACTATCACTATCGTGTTCACTACTAGATATCTCATCGGCGATACTCTCACTCGAACTATCATCTTCACTATGATCTAGACTCAAACGACTACCATCGCCCTGTTCGGGTGGGACTTTGATAGTGCGAGGAGGAGCAGATCCAAGCATGACGGCGCGACAATCACCTACATGTGCAGTGTAAAGCATGGCATCATGAGGACGATAATAATGACCATCCTCGTGATGCCCAATAAAAATGCCGTCTTGATGGTGCGGGTCATCTAGATGAGAATGATGATTATGATGGTGATGGTGATGAATCTTCTTCCGTCGACGACGAGGACCAAACATGTCTGATACATCATCCTCGTCATCTTCTGTTTCTGTAATCTCACTTTCTTCACCTATTTCATCTTTTGTATTTGCCTCAGTAGTAATAGAAGAGGTGGATGATAGAGTAGATAAAGAGCTAATGCTCTTGCTCTTTGCCGCATAATCTAACTTTCTTCTCCGAGCTGCGTCTGTGTTGTGTGCAGTGTCCTCGAATCCTCCCGTCCCACCTCGTTCACGATGATGTGTCTCGTGATCTACCCTCGATGAGCGGCACCAGTCTAATCGTTGCACAATGAATACAACTAATGCACATGCCCCCGCATTCCATCGTCCATTGGATACACAGGAAGTTTGATGTGTGGTGATTGGATCAATACTATTGATCCATCCCTCATCTACGGCCAAGAACGAATCTGTAATAGCACGCGTTATACTTGCCACCTCTGCTGGTGAGTGAGTTCCAACGGGAAATTGGTGTGTCACAGGACTTACAGCAGTCTTAACAGACGTCTTGACAGAACTAACAGACTCTCCATTCATACGGTTACCTGGAAGTAAACTACTAGCCACACTTACCGGTGCCTCGGACTCGGCCTCGCTTTCTGATTCTAATCTCATCCCATCATCTGGGTGATGATCATTTGACGTTGTCTCCTCCTCGTCGTCGATATTTCTTCTTAAATGACCAACGCCTACATCTTCCTCGCTTTCGCTATCCTCCCATGGGGAACGATAATGGATTGAGTTTGGATTTACAACATCAATCCCCGCTTCTCGTTGACGTACTTGATTCTTACCATGTCTACTGCGGTCACTACTACGGATGAGTCCGTCTAGATCTAATGCATTAGCATCACGAAGTTGTCCATTGACATTGCAAACTCCACGATCGATAATTTCAGAATTCAACGCCCGAGCAACCGATGCCGCAATATGGGGTAAGAGTACCTCGGCGGCATATGTTGCTACACATCCCCCTCCATGTCCATCAATTACTGACCAGAGGGAAAGACGGACGAGGGATGTATTATCCTCATCATCCTCAGCGATATTGTCGTTGTTGTTGTCTTTATGATTTGTATTATTGTTATTATTGCCATTCATATTGCTTGGTAGTGTATTCGTTGAGGTCGTAACCGCCGGAGTTGATTGAGTAACATTATCTTGAATTTGAGTATTATCCTCCTCGGACATTGCGGCACTCCCTTCCTCCTCACTGCTTCCCGAATGGTCCTTTGTGCCACCATGATCAACCTTCCCAATCCCCTCACCCAAAGTATTATCCACCTTCTTACTCCGCCGTGTTTTTGGGGGTCTCAATAAAACATTTACTAAACTTGAATATCGATCTTCACTAGGCGCATTAGCGTCATGTGTACTTGTCCACATACAACTACGTGGATCTTTAAACACGGGAAGTCCCCGTGGTAAATGTTTCTGTGAATGACGTTGTTGTTTCTGTTTCTTCTTCTTCTTACGTATACGTTTTCGTATTGGAGATGACCCTATTGCAACTTGTGGCTGATGTTGTTGTTGTATTGGTGCAACCCGAGGATGATTGTTCGAGAGTAATATACTAGGAGATGATAACTGTTTATGTATCCGACTTTTTACCAGTAACTGCCACGGTGACAGTTTGTGGAGGAGGTGGAACAGCAGGTTGTTTCATCTGACTACTGGAATATGCAGCCTTTGGCTTACTACTATCCAAATTATCAATGCCACTTTTTCCCTTGTAATCATGATCTGCTGGTTCTGGTATTGTCATACGTACCCTAGATGCACGGAATGCCTTGCTGGCAATATCTTCCAATTTTTTCGATCCTCGTAAACTACTTTTCATAATAATATGATCATGATCATCCTGATTGTGCTGTTGTGATACTACTACTTGATTCGATGCCCTCGATGAACAATGTGATAATGTCTCGTCCAATTCTGCCTCACTTTCTTCTTCGCTACTGGCAAAGTATGCGTGATGTTGTGATTTGACAGTATTATTAACATTGCATGTTCGACTGTTGATATCATTAGTATTAGTATTAATTCCCCGTGCTGCACTGTTCATTGAGGGCATTGATGGATGATTTTGTTGGTTAATACCTATATTATCTGTAACTGTCTCAGAATTATTATTGTTGGTAATATCCATAATATTATTATCATTATTGCTCGTTGTCAAATCAGATGATGGATTGTTTATTAGTGGGAGGTGTTCAGTTTCTTCTGATTCGGATGAAGTACCAAGATGATTATTATTGTTGTTCTGGTTTGATGGCATACTATCAGAAGGTGCCTGTAAATAAATGAATAAAAATTAGATGAGAGATGATGATGATATTAGTATATGATATCCAAATCCAGAGCAGATAAATCTGTTTAACATATTAATAGAGACAGCAATTGTAAACCCTTATCGCATATATTTTAGAGGTACCACACGTACATCCTCTGAGTAAGTCTTTATCTCTCACTCAAATACCCAATGAAAGAGAATTTACCATCACCAAAAGAACTAAACAAACTTTGGCCTACTTGTATACCTATTACCCACAATATAGGTATATCAATTTTGAAAAGAGCAACAACTTCAACCACCGCACCACTAGGTACCACTAGAGTATAAAAAATATTCGAACACATACACTCAAATTTTATAAATACTATAAACTTACCGTATCAACATTTAATACATCATCCTCCTTCTTTGTTGAAGTTAACATCATACTACTACTACCATTAGGTGTGTTGTCATCAATACCATCAGTAGCAAATGTAGATGTATTGTTGGTAGTCAAATTTGATTGTTTTATGTCATTGGAGAGTAAATCCCTCTTTTGTGGCATATCGTCGGCAATGGCGTCTAAGTTATCAGCATTAGTAGCAGTAGAATTAGTATCTACTACAAGAGGCCCTTTTTCTTCCTCTGCTGATGACTGATTGTTACTGTGGTTCATCTTTCACCGATTAATCAAGCACCACGAGTGAAGATTGTAGGTAGTAAGTAGTAGTAGGTATCAAAACTAGGGCCTGTCTCACGGGCGGTATCCGTATCCACCAATAAAAAATCCTCTATTTGATTCTTACGATAGATACTATCTGCTCAAGTTATCAGCAAAACCTAACACTATACATATATAGTTAACACACATCATACATCCCACACTCATAATAATCAGTTATTATAGAATAATCATGCCAAGTGGTAATAAATCAAAGAAAAAGAACAAACTATTTACAACCCTAGCATCTATCGAACAGACAGATAAGCAGGCATCACAAAGACGACGACAAACAATAACCAACTCATATGCACAAAGTTTGGCCGCGTCGAATCAATGTAAAATTAATAGTATATTATTAGAATTACGTATATTGACACAGCGTTGTTTATCTGAGGCTGAGGGATTGGCTGTTCATGATAATAATGATGATAATGATGGTGATGGAAGTGGTGGTAATGTAGAAGAGGGTAGAGTTCAAGAAGAGGTGGATGCCTTATTGGAGAATTTGCTAGTTGCAAGACGTGAATTAATTGGAAAAGATCAACTTAATGGTGAGGGATCTGGGAAGAGTAATGATAATATAGATTATGCAAAATTGATTCAACAACAAAATGCAAAATCGGATGTCATTGATGTGAGTAGTAGCTCTTCTTCATCTGATGGTAATGATGATGACGAATCAAATCATAATAACAACAGCGGTGGTATAAAGAGCAACAACCTCCTTACTAATCAAATACAAAATGAATATTCCTCACTTCGTAAACAATGGAAGACCATCTTGAACAAACATCATTCTAATCTAGCATTACATTCCGGTATGTCAGTTAACACTTCCAAGTTTCAAAGTAAGGCTGTGGATATATCATTTTGGGAACAAGTTCAGGGTGGTATAGAACATGAAATGTTTAAACAGCGTACTACTGCAAATAGTAGTGGTAATAATAGTGGTAGTCAAACTTTACACGACAGTGACGAAGAAGATGAAGATGATAAAGTTGGAGTAGAGACATTACAATATGATGATTCCAAATTATATCAACAAATGCTAAAAGATTTTATATCCTCATCTACCACGACAACTGGTGGTGGCGGTGATAGTAGTTCAAGATCAAACAAGCGTGGATTATCAATTGATCCAGCAACCGAGGCAGCACAACGATTAAAACGTGTCATGCGTAAGAAGACTGGTAACGCAGATGTTGATTTAACATCATTATTAACGAATGATAATACAGGATCTACAGCATTAGATGGGACACAAGTTATGATGATGATGAAGAAGAATAAGAAGAGTAATACAAATACTGTAGATAGAAGGGCAAGTAAGGGACGTAAGATACGGTATACTGTTAATCCAAAGTTGGTGAACTTTACATTTCCTATTGAGAGAGCTGAACCAATGATTGGTAATGATGTGTGGTTTAAAAGCTTGTTTGGTGGTGTTGGAAAGCTAAGAAAATGATAATATGGGGACGGTTTCTGTGCCGTCGAGGTTAGACTGTGGAGTGTGTATGTTTACATTAGTTCTATTATACATTTCTTTCCTAAAGTTAAGTAGCTTTTGCCACCCCTACGGTCTTGACTGGTTTGACTATTTCCTTTCATGAATAACGTGTCTTATCAACCCAACAAGCTACAAAACTCAACTGTGTTGGATTCATAATTTACATTGCAATGTCTACCTTATAGCTCTTCTTTGATGCTACTTATGCAACAAGTTAAGATGCCTCTCCTGCCAATGTTTTTGCAACACATCTCATATCCATCATTTACTAAACTTCCTTATATGGTAGGGAAATACCTTAGGTACCTTAAGATAGTCGTGGATGATCAAGCAATCGGAGTATCAAGTTTACGAGAAAGATACCCCGGTTCAAATAAATTTTCATGCACGACCTCTCACTTGCTCTCTCTCTCTCTCTCCTCATAATTTTCAATTGTGATCCAAACAAACAAAACACAACTATACAGAGACTACTCTATTTATATCAGATACTGGACTACCTCTCTTTCATTTGATTATCGCCTATATATGTAAGTAATGCGTTTATTATACTACTGTTTTGTATGTAAACAACATAAGATGAGGTATCTTCTGTCGTTGGCGGCGGTGGCTGGTGTATGTTGTTTGAGAGAATTGCCACCAATCAAAATCACTTCATTGGATATGAGATGTTTTATTGTATTGTATATTGAATTGATGTTTCTTTTGAGTCGGTAACAAAATTATACACATCTGTGTTCAAAAATAAACAATCATACATGACTCACTACACTTTTACAACCACAATACATAGTGCATCATCTCAACTCAACCCATCATCTCAATTCAACCCGTAAGCAATATAAGAAAATATGATGGTTCATAACACAATTACCTTATCAGTACTTGCATTGTTAGCAGTTGCACATCACTTATCACCACATTATAAGGATGGTGCATCGATTTTTATTGATGCACATAATATGGTTTCAACCCCCAAACAGCAAACAACAACTAAATGGCATCGTGTTCTAGAAATAACAACAAGTTCACCAACTGGTGACGGATTATTAACAAATACTCCAACTACTGATGAGCCATCCCTCCCTCCCACGTTTGCTCCGTCAAGTGCAAAGGTATTTCTTTTTTGTGTGTGCACATGAATGTGTATTATTATTATATTCTATATTAATACATAAATGTAAACATTCATCATCTTTCATATGTATCTTAATCTCAGCCTACTCAACATCCCACCCCATTCCCGACGGATAAACCAACCAAAAACGTAAGTGATAGAAGTATGCAACAATTAAGTTTCTTAATTGTTAATGTTATATACTGAATTGTTTTATTCATATAATTACCTAACTGATCAATATCTATAAATTATGAATACACAAGCCAACCAAGGTTCCCACGGTATTGCCTACGCGTTCGCCATCAGAACAACCTTCTTCAAAGGTAAGTATCGTAGTCGTGCATGCACCATCCATTTAGTTTATGAATCAGAAATATCTCATTAATGTATAATCATATTCATAACAATTCCCACAATATATAGCCGACACAGCAGCCATCTCCTTCCCCTTCAAAGAACCCAACTCTTTTGCCGACTAATCAGCCTTCTCAAAAGGTGAGTTAGTGTGTGTGTTGTGGTGTATTAATTTGAGTAAATTTTGTTGAAAGTATATCTCCATTCGATACTCTATCTAAACCACCTCTCAATATTATTTGTGTGTATTAAAGCCAAGCCGTGAGCCTACTTTGAAGCCAACAATATCTCCTTCATCCAAACCTACTGTGAGTTATTTGAGATGAAGTCACAAGACTTCTAGCGATTATATTAATGGTTCAGCTTCTCATTCTCTTTCTACTCTTTGTTTTACAGCTAACACCAACGCGCAAACCTTCAGTAAAGCCAACCAAGATGCCGTTGAGGAAGCCTACTCTAAATGTAAGTATTGAGTAGTATCACTATGTCATGCTTTTGATGATCATACCCATTCAATTCTTCTAATTGACGAATCTTTTTTATTTAAAACTCTGAAGCCCACTAGCAAGGTAAGATACCCTGATGATGAGATAGTATACTCTTGATGATTTGGTGCTCATTTCTTCTTGATACCTACACAGCCCACAAATATCCCAACCAGACGGCCCTCAAAGAATCCAACTCGTAAAGTGAGTTAGTTCCGTTTGTTGAATTGTATTGCCATTTGATAATAGTATTATTAACTTTCTCAACCCTTCCTTGAATAGCCTACCTTATTCCCAACCAGTCAGCCCTCAAAGAAACCTTCTCGTCAACCAACACTTGCAGTAAGTTTTGTCATGCTGTATTTTTGTGATCCTTTGATATTGTCTGATCTGATTTAAAACCACTAGCCATCATCTTCGCCATCAACTTTGCCGACCTTTTCACCATCCCGTAGTCCTTCTAGACGTCCTTCCCGCAGTCCAAGTGTTAAGGTGAGACTACTTTGAATTCGTTTTTTATCTTTGGTTTGACTTGACTTGAGGAAGAAACTCCCAACATGTTTACCTTGCGCACTCTTATTCAGCCTACATTGAGCCCGACAACTGTTGAACCGACTCTATCTCCAAGTGACAGTCCAACATTGTCTATGCCGCCTTCAAAGTCTTTAGACGACTGTCTCCGTGATCCATTTGGTGTCGAACGTATCTTTGCGTCTGGGTCCAATTCAGACAACAATTGGTATAGTAGATGGATGAAAAGTAGAACAATTCCCTCCTCTACTCCATTTGAAGTGGATCAATTTGATGGCCGTACATCCGTATCGGGCAATGGCGTTGTTACTATTGAAAATGGGGTTGCTTCTCTACAGCGAAGTCCAAAGATTCAAATTTATGCTGGAGCAGAGGGATGGGGCTCAGTTGAGATGACTGGCTATGCAACATATCTATCCGGTGGAGTTAAGCGATCTAGCTCTGGTTTCAATATGGTTATTCAAATGACTCATCCCAGTGATGACAAACGTTGCGCCATGCCTTCTTATCGTGCGCATATCTCTCTCAATGGAGTCGCTTCCTTTCAGAAGGAGTACCGTCCGGAAGTGCGTACTCGACTAGTACGGACTGATATTGATGTGTTCAATCGGGAGCTTCCTCTTGATGTTTCAGTTGGTGTCAAGTTTATTGTGCGTAGAGTTGGACAAGATCAAGTTGATCTTCAATTGTATATTGACACAGAGGGCGGCGATCAGGATTGGATGTTGGTTCATTCATATACTGATTTTACTGGTAGTTGGAAGGCAAGTGGTGATGATATACCACAAGATGAATGTTCATCCTCTTTGGAAGACGGATCTGTGCTTCAGGGCAAGACTGTTTATGCTGAGTTGTTCAATGTGGGGAACGTTTTGACTTTCGTTGAATGGAGAGATGTGAGCGTTAGAAGTATAAACCGTGATACATCTATGTTTCTTGCTTGCACTTCAGTTTCTCCATCCCTAACCCCGACAACGACGAGTCCTACCATCAAAGAGACTAGTCAACCATCGGCAGCAGTTATATCTGTGCACCCTTCAGTGCCACCAAGTATTGACTCCAATACAACCGTATGGGGTCTATTACAATTCAATTTACCATTGACTCAATTGCTGGAAGACAGTGATGCAATTGCTGTATTCGAGCAAATGGTAGAGGATTTGCTTCAGAAGAAGTTGGATAGCAGAGTAGACTCTGATACCAACACTACCATTGAGTTTTTCGATTACAATGTAAATATTGAGGCTCAGACTCTTGTAGAACAACAACCTGATGTTGCCGACAATAACACCTCACCGTTATGCAGAATTGATCCTTCACACATATCATGCACTACTACTAACGATACTGAGCCTGTTCGTAAACGAAAACTCCAGACGTCTACGTCTCTAATTGTCGATGCGTCGGTAACTGCTGTTGCTACCCCAGGAAAGTCTAGTATTGTTTATGTGTGAATGTAGTATCCTTCATTCATTTTCTCTTAATGTTGTTCTAACATGAGTTATATCTCTCTCTTTCATCTTCATACTTTGTGAAACGCACATCTTCCAGCCAATCTTGCCTCCAATTTTCCGTTCCAAACTGTCATCTATAAAGTGTTATCAAGGAACAGTGAGGCCTTTTATGACGATTTATTTGTTGATGAAGTGTTTAAGACTCAGTTGCCTAAATCGCTTGATACCGTTGATCTTCAAGGTAAAGATGGAGCTAATAAGAAGAAGACTTTGGCACTTGGCACATCAATTGCAGGCATTGTCATGCTTCTTAGCTTGATTGCAGGGTTCTTTGTTATGCGTAGACGTCAAAATAGTCATCCACTAGAGGAAGTTGGAGATGAAGAGGCTCCTCCAGCAGTATGCTCACTAGAGGGGGGATGTGGTGGTGAGTGTTGTGCGTTTTAACCTGCTTGTGTGAGATCTGTATGTCTTTCTTCTCAACATACTCTTGTATATTGTTTACCAACAGATGAAATGTCAAGCATCGATGATAGCTTCCTCCCTGACAAGTTTCGTATCGCTTTGCCAACTTCTGACATTGACAATGCCAAGAATGATAGTGATATAGCTGATCAATGGAGTTTAGATGACACATATCCTGATGAACTGAAGCAGCAGAAAGACATGAAGAAGTCTAAGAATGATGATGATGATGTCTATCGTGTACCTCACTCTGAGTTGACTGATAGTGATGACAGCGCAGTTGGAGAGGGTAATCCCAAGAATGATGAGACTGCTGATACACTTGCCATTCTAAAACAACTTTCTGACGAGATGAAAATTGCTCATCAACAACTTGATGAGATTGCTATTCCCAAGGAGGATAATGTTCTTGCTGATATTGCCGAAGAGGATGAAGTGTCTTCTCCTCTACCCAAGCCAATTATCAATGCAAGAGGACTGTTTAGTTGTTTTGCTGATAATACTGTAGTAGATGTTGAGCAAATGAATACAAAAGAGACTGATATCCCAGAATCCGATCGTATTGCAGCTGTCTCAAGGGAGGAGGGAGGAGGAAGGAATCTTTATGAAGTTCGAGCACCACCCGGGCCCCTTGGCATTCTTATTGATTCATCTAAAGACGGCCCACTTATTTTTTCTATCAAAGACGAAAGTCCTCTCAAACATCTAGTGGAACCTGGCGATGTTATTTTGAGCGTTGATGGAGTTGATACAAAGTCTATGGATGCAGTAGCCGTTGCCAATTGGATCAGTAGTAAGCCTTCTCTAGCTGAACAGACTCTTCTGATGGAAAGCAAATCGCAGTGGAACAAGCATGCCATCACTAGTAGTGGTGACATGTCAGTTTGAGGAGGACACTCGTATGTGCTATTGTTTTTGTTGGCTTGATGTATTGCTGACGGTTTAGAAATTGGGGTATGATATATATGTGATTAGAGAGTGAAACTTATACCATAGATGTAGATGCGTGAAAGTTTGATAATAATAAGAGTTGTCTTACCCCCTACTTAACTCTCTTCCAAATGAAGAGAGTGTCTGTACTTGTATTTCCTCTCATGATTCTAAGATCATTATCCAAGTAGGATAATACCAAGAGATTCATTGGCCCTAAGC
>Ga0214481_100506_pt1 | contig 19659 bp, 16 predicted proteins | sample M1_20Mar14CPVII9_4_FD_165057 | JGI IMG/M metagenome (GOLD analysis project Ga0214481, IMG submission 165057) | Marine eukaryotic communities from Monterey Bay, California, United States - M1_20Mar14CPVII9sort6BwellG10 | ecosystem: Environmental > Aquatic > Marine > Unclassified | place: USA...
GGGTATCTTTGAACCCATAGTGGGCAGTTAACGGGTAAAGTTTCACTAAAATACTTTGTGCTTAACTCTAGACTCTACCGAGGGAAGTAGGGTAAGTAGACCCAAGGTAAGTAAGTAAGAGTAAGTTGAGCTCGGTCGGTAGAGTGCCGGCCGGATACTATGGCCTCATATTGACAGCTATCCTACCTTACATACTCTGATTTGTTCTCTATACTTCTGTCTATATTCTTCTTTGCAGCAAGAATCACGGCTTTGCTAGTTAGTTATTGATACTCGCGTTTTACTGATTTCGATGATGATGTATTGGCATTGGTTGATGTTTACAAGCGGTATAGTTGCATCAACAGCATTCTTGCAGAGTGTTCCCCATCAACACACTATAATTGGTATTAGGAATTCATTATACAATTCATTACATACATCGCAATATGCATACAAACACAAAAACTTTAGTTGCAAAAGACAAACAAAAATACTATACTCTATATCGGCCGACAAAAGTAGTGATACTGACATCGTAACTGAAGAAGATGATGCTAATAATAATAATAATAATAATAATAATAATGTAGTTACAGGCGTCACATTGAAAATGGCATTTGACTCGTCACCAGTGTGGGGAGTAGCTGACCTATCAGAAACCAAATCAGAACGATTCACATCACCCGAATCATTAGATATGGTTCATCGACTTCGTAGAGAATCAGATGCTGTTCTAGTAGGAAGAGGTACAGTTGAAAGAGATGATTGTTCATTAACAGTTCGGCGTGTTGAATTGAAAGATGGAAAAAGTCAGCCTGTGAGAGTAGTAGTAGATCCATCATTGAGGATAACTAATGAGAAGGAGAAGGATTATACTCTACTAAAAGATGAGCTACCAACAATAGTATATCATTTACAATCCGAAAATTCAAAAGCAACACCAAGTGAACATGTAACTTTAGTTGGAATGAAACAATCAAGTTATGCCGATGGTAGTAGATCATCAATATCTCCAACACAAGTAATTAAAGATTTGAAACGCCGAGGATTACAACATATAATGGTGGAGGGTGGGCCGGCGACTGCTCGATCATTCTTAGAGGCTCGTGCTGTAGATCGTGCAATTCTTGTTCGAGCACCTATTGTATTTGAGATTCCTATATCTGCAGAAATGGATGAGAATACATTAAAGAGGGCGGGGTTACAACTGATTGGAACAACAACTATGGGAGATGATACTGCTGAATACTATACCAAAGATGGAGAACCTTGGCCGAGCGATGATGAACTGTCCATGTGGCCATGAGTGTATCCATAGCTACCATGTGAAATATTAGGACTAGGAGACAATATATACAATCGTGTGCAAACAATAACTAGCATTAATGGCTATTGATAACCTTATCGGCGAGTACCGCACATCATATAATAGAAACCTGATACGATGAGTCGTCCAACCCATTCGTTTTCAGGTTCTCCAGACATTTGATCATTGTCTGACTCTTTTCTTCGACTTAGACTGCAAAGGTTTTCATCACAACCAAGTGCGGGCTAAGATGAAATTTGGTTAGAGATCATGTTCATGTATTAGAGATGTTTATATAAGCATACGAACATACAAGTTATAATTTGACATAAATACACATACCTGATCAAACTTCTCTCTACAGCTCAGTGGTTCCTCAAAGCTGCTGTTCGTTTCAAGCTTTGTAGAAAAATGAAAGCTTGCAGGATATGTACGCTTATATGTGTCTCTACTATTATCGTCTCCATAAGATAACTTTTTTGCAAGCGACGACTTGATTCCTCCCTCCTCATCACTTGGATAATCATCGTGCTGATCATCATCATTATCTACTAGCAACGATTTGCGTCTCCAGACTTCTCTATCGGCAGCTACTCTGTCCACTACTTCATCTATACTCGTCAAGCCACTTGACGATCTAACTCTTGTTGGATCTAATGGTGAAGAGTTATATGTACCCGTATCTGATAATGATGAGTTTGATGTCAAGTAAAGACTTCCGAATCCTGGACCGAGTTTAAGTGATTCATCATCTGTTTCATCCTCAGTCCGTACAGTCGATTCGTCAGAATCTAATAGTACAGTATGCATATCCTTTGTTCTTTTGCAATTATTCATGATGGAGTTTGATTTGCAACTTTGACATTTATTATTGTCCTCGGGAGATACAACAGTCTCATAAGCCAGATCTCCTCTGTTTGATGGTTCCGACATGATGGCGAATGTTAAGCTCAACATTATATATCTTGTAATCTTTATATATCTATCCGTTATAATAATGTGGCTATCTATCGGCCGATTTGATGTGAAGGTGGCTTTTTAGAAACGACTTTTTACTGGCATTCCCGGCCCCGAGCGAGGTATCCTTCGAAGATGAGTGCCGCAGTTCATCACAGTTGAGTGCGTGGGCATGGCTGAACCGTGCTTCTACATTTGTGAAAAGAGAATGGTTGCAGATTCAGTGTTTCAAGTTAAGTTAATCTTGAGATACTGAGTATTACTCATAAAGATAGATAAAGATACGCATCGAATCATTGGTATCAACATTGTTTTTATATTTACATATCGATTTGATACCCATATTATACCTTGACCTAAAGCATACTTCACATAACTGCTGCAACAGTAGAGTTTTTCACTCCGTTCAAAATATCTGCCTCAAGGGATGTGCCACTGATATCGGGACAACCTGATTGCACACGCAAGCCGCTTGTGCCTAGGATTGCATTCACCTCAACTTCAGAGGGAAGCTCAATCGAGACATCATCACCGTCAATCTTGACGGGGAAGGTGATGAGAGACAGGTCCCCATCAAGTTGCTGCCCATCTGCCAAACCAAATTGTTTCTTATGCAGAGGACAAGCCACCTTGGAAATACCCTCGGCATCACCGATAATTCCTTGTGACAGAACAAAGGCTTGCTTGTGGGGGCACATATTCTGAGTACAGAACCATTCACCTTGCTTGGCATTATTAAATACTGCAAGTTGAGATTCACCATACAGAATTGTTGATCCAACATTGGGGGCAAAGTCGGAAGTCTTTCCTACTGTTACCCATGACTTCTCAGAGCGAGCAAAGATATCCGTGTCCTCAGGCTTCCAGTTTGTCTGAACCTCTCCGTCAGCTCTCCAGTTGGTAGGACGCTTCTGACCGCGCATATCAATGAATTCTATCATTTCTTCACGGGGCTGATTCTCATCGGTGTTAACAAACTGCTTGAACTTGGCTCTGCGTTCAGGATCCTTAACAACTTCTGCCCATTCATCATGGTAGGAATCAACAAGGTGTTGCATTCTCCTGTCCAACTCATCACAGATCCCGAGAGAGTCTTCGATGATAACTTCCTTAAGATGCTCAATGGGACCACCTCCATTCTTTCCACTGGGGAGCTTGGCTTGCCATGGTGCGGTACGTTCCAACTTCTCAGCAGTGAGGATGTAGTACATGATGTACCGATCGAGGTACTTGAGAACAGTCTTCTCATCAATATCAGTGGCTAATAGCTGAGCATGGACTGGGTTCACACCTCCATTTCCACCGACGTAGAGATTGTAACCATTCTCGGTGGCAATCATTCCAAAGTCTTTACCTTGAGCTTCTGCACACTCACGAACACAGCCACTGACTGCACTCTTCATCTTGTGTGGAGAGCGAACTCCCTTGTAACGATTCTCGACTTCGATGGCAAAGCTAACAGAGTCCTGAACTCCAAATCGGCACCAAGTAGATCCAACACAAGACTTGACAGTACGAAGAGCCTTGCCGTAAGCATGACCTGATTCCAAACCGACAGAACCGAGTTCCTCCCAAATATCTGGGAGTTGGTACTTGGCGGCACCGAAGAAGTCGATACGCTGAGCTCCAGTCACCTTTGAATATAGATTGTACTTCTTGGCAGTCTTGCCCATTTGGATGAGCTGATCAGGTGTAAGCTCGCCTCCAGGAACACGTGGGACAACAGAGTATGATCCTCCTCGTTGCATGTTAGCCAAGGAGCGGTCGTTGGTATCCTGAAGTGCATCACGACCATCATCGAGAATTACTTCGTTGTAAATAGAGGCAAGGATACCACCAATTGCTGGTTTGCAGTTTTCACAACCATCTCCTTTTCCGTGCTTGGCAAGAATCTTTTCAAAGCTATCAACAGATTCGGGATCAGGATCAGTACGGATAAGTGCCATCAACTCGGACCTTGAGTAATCGAAATGCTCACACAAGCTGTTGGATAGCGAACCTCCTAGCTTCTCGAGTTCTTGAGAAAGAATTGTTTTGACATCTGGTTCACAACCTCCACATCCAGTTCCTGCTTTGGAGCATACCTTGACTTCACTTAATGTAGCCTTATCAACACCAAGTTCAAGGATTGTGTCAGTGATTTGACCACGTGTGACATCATTGCATGAGCAAATCTGTGTGCTGGGATCAGTGGAGAGTTCTTCTTCTTCAACCTCGCCTCCTCGAGCACTCTGTGGGGCAAGTAACATAGCTGGGTTCTCGGGAAGTTCCCCTCCTTGCATGGCAAGTTTGTGAAGCTTGCTGTAATCACTTGCATCACCAACTAGGATGCCACCACGAAGTTTGGTACCAGTCTTGTTGAAGATGAGCTTGCGGTAAATACCACCGATAGGGTCATTCCAGACAAGGTCTGATACATCTGTGTCATCAGGACTTGGTTGATTCTCCCCAAACGAGGCAACATCACATCCTAGGAGCTTCAACTTGGTGGATAAGTCTGCTCCGGTGAATGCAGGCTCCTCATTAAGACCTAACTCAATGCCAAGTTCCTCCTCGGCAACAGTTTTGGCACATACGCCAGCCATGTCATATCCAGGAGCAATAAGTCCATAGATGAAGTTATTGTATAAAGCAATCTCACCAATGGCATACACACCATCCGCTGATGTCTTCAACTGTTCATCAACAACAATACCGCCACGTTCACCAATGGCAATATCAGTATCATGGGCAAGTTCATCACGAGGTTTGATACCGGCACTAACAACAACCATTTGAACGGGAAGGTCATCCCAATCTTCGTTACTAAAACGGAGTGCAGACACGGGGGACATGTTATCGGCATCAGTAGATCCATCCTCGCCGACGAAAGATTCAGTCCTTGCACCACAGTGTACTTGTAGGCCCATATCCTCAATCTTGCCTACTAGTGCGTCATGACCGCCTTGGTCAATCTGTGAGATGATGATAGGTAGAAATCAGTAGAATGTGTGAGTTGAGATATATAAAATATGTTACATAAGATATGTGCATATCTTGTGTGCACACAAGATGTGCATATCATATAGAAAGAGAAAACACATAACTACAAATACAAGCACACAATCTTACCTGACGACACATGAGAATGGGAGCAAACTCAATGATATGAGATTCAACCTTCATATCGGCAACAGCCTTGGCAGCCTCAAGTCCAAGTAGACCTCCACCGATAACAGCAGCACTCTGAACATTATTCTCCTTGACATAGGCAAGCATGGCCTCGAGATCTTCAATGGTCTATGTATGTATGTGAGTAAAGAGAGATAGGTAGATATGTGAGACACTACAGAGATACCAAGAGGATACAGCAAACAAACATACATCCAAAGAACACCACTTACCCTGTAAACAAATACACCAGGACGTTGCTTCCCCGGAATGGGAGGTACAAACGGATACGATCCGGTAGCAAAGACAGCAACATCATAATCAATAGTAGTACCACTTTCACCAGTAACAGTCTTCTTCTCCGTATCAATAGAAGTTACCTTATCATTTAACAACAATTCAACATTATTCTCTTCATACCATGGTGTACGTCCTTCCTCATCAAAGTTCGATGTCATTGTTAACGATGATGGATCACGTGTTTCAAAGTACGATGTTAACTTTACACGATTGTAGGCGGCACGGGGTTCTTCACAGAATGTAGAGATTGTACATTTCTTATCAGTATCTAAATCGATTAGATTTTCCATGAAACGCTGACCTACCATACCGTTACCTATGACTACTACCTTCTTCTTACCATCTTCAGCATTTAGTTGAGAAGTAGTAGTGGCTGGTGTAGAAAGATGTGAGAAGGAGGAGGTTGTACTGAAGGAGTGTACATCGTTTGATGATAGTATGCTCGATAGGAAGAGAGCAATTGCTGCCTTCATGATGATGTTTTGTTGTGATGTGTATAGGTTATATTGTTCGGATAATGTTGGTCAACCCAATAATTATGAGCACATCAATTGAAGGTGCATAACATAAAGATCCTCCTGCTGCCCAACCATTTTTGATGGATCGGCAGAAGGCAAAAGACACAAAGCAACAGAATTATTTTAATCATCCATTTTCACCTCTCGAAGTAGAAGGTATCATTGAGAAGGAGATACGACAGATAAGTGCCTATGTCATCGTATGTGCATGAGTTTATATGGGCAGTAATGATTACAGAGTACCTATTTCGATTTAAGAGTTCTTAGCAGTTATGGACTTGCTTGGTTGGATATACCTCTTGGCCTTGAGGAGGACAGCTGATGACTATACATATTTGCAATTATATACTTATTTGCCTTTATTTGCATTATCGAGAAAGATCTGAACCTCCGATACTTAATCACTGCAAATCAACAATTAGGAACTCTTCTCTCTGATACTGATAGGGGTGATCTACACATATATATTGCAAACAATCAACAATAAGAACTATTCCCTGCTTGAGGTGTTACAACAACACATACCTTTACAACACATATAATACATCATGGACATCACTAATACTAGAAGATCATCATTAAGTAATACACAACCAACACGGATAAAGTCCTTTTGTCGTCAAAATCAAAATAGTACATTAAGGCTTATACTACCAATCCTTTATACGTCACTAAGTATACTATACTTTTACAATCTATTATCTCGAAATGTAGGATCTGGAGTACATGTATTACATGATAATAATATATTACAAAGTAATAATACTCATGCAGCAACAGCATCGATTTGGGATGGTGGTAAATCAGAGTCTCATACAGTACAATTGGAAGCTAGATCACTTGCGGATGTTACAATTGCAAATGCACAAGTTGCTTGGAAGAAACAAGTTAAACATCAAAACTATCTAAGACGTCGAGCAGATAAGAGAGAGGAACAACGGAAACAGAGGGAAGACGATGCAAGATTGACACAATTGCAAGAGAGGAGTAATGATACAGCAGCAACAACAGTAGAACAGACTAACAATGGAACAGCAATTTTGCATTATACTCTTGCCAATGGAACTGAAAAGACATTAGTATTGCGCACCCCAAATAATAACAACAACTTAACAAAAGAAGAAGAGGATGAATACGTTAGGAGACTTGCAAAGTTTGCAGTAAAACGTACACCCAACAACAAAACGGGAAGAAGAAGAGGTCAAAAAATAAATGGTGATGCGGGTTTCGTGCCAGTATTGATTATGATTACAGTCTGTACAATCTTTCGAGTGGGTATTAATATAGTTATTGGTAGATTGGCAGACTTATCACTTGTCACTTCGAGTATGGAAGATGGCAATGATACCACAACAAACGATGGGGCCATATCTGCATTCTTTTCAGGAGGTAGGGAAGCTCGTGCCCTAAGAAGACGGGCAAGGGCTGTACGTGCTCAACGTCAGTTCCAACGATTTGTAGATCGGCTTAATGCAGAGAGGGAGGCAAATGGAGAAAGACCAGTAACCGCTGATACACTCCGTCATCTTGTAAACTCTCGAGATTTTAATGGTAATGATTATGATCAATTACACAACTTTGTAGATGAGAATGGACCGGCTGCAATGTCCTACTTTAGTGCTATTGGAGCAACGGAAGTAGAAATTAATCGACTACCCCGAAGGACACTTGGGGCAAATGATGACTTACTCAGTCGACCAGGTGTTGGTGGTCAGCAGCAGCAGTGTTCGATATGTCTTGAACAATTTCAAGTTGGGGAGACAGTTCGAACTATTCCTTGCTTTCATACTTTTCATTCATCATGTATTGATCCTTGGCTAGCAACAAAGAGTGAGTGTCCTATATGTAAGCATTCTGCAATAGGATAGAAGTTGAAGTGTATTCAAGATACTAGGTTAGTGATAAAAACAACTTATATCTGATTAAATAGAACTACTTTACCCTCATAATACCAAGGCCTGGACTCTTCTTTCCATTCTTATTGTTTGCTTTCATTATGGAAAATGCAGGACTTTTGCTTCCTACTTCGTCCTTCTTTGTCCATCCAATCTTTGATTTAGTCCAACCTAAATCGGTTCGCTCTTGTGTTGGAGGCTTTCTCGTCTTCTTTGATTTGGTATTGTGATTAGTCGAAGACATTGACGAGTTTGATGATTGCCCACGTTTTAGTTGTTTGCTAGTGAGAAAGAACGGAGTTAGTAGATATGGAACATGACGACGAAGAAGGCGATGATGGCAACTCCTGTTTCCGCCTAGAACCTTTTTTACTCGAGCTCTGTTTCTTCTCATTATTACTACTTTGATAAGCTGGGTTGAAACAGTCAAGTTTCAGCCGTCGCTTTGATACGGAAGTGGATGTTGGTTTGCTGATTGGCAAATCCTTTGAGTACGATTGAGTAGGACTTTCAAACGAGCTTTCAGTGTTGAAGGTCAAGCCTGTTGATTTGGAAGTAGATCGGACGATCGCTTTCGCACTCTTCTTTGCTGAGGTATACCTTTCATTATCAACATCATCATCTGACATGAAGGAAAGGTCGACATGATTATCTCTTGACTTCTTTGCTTTTCTTCCTTTTGCTTTAACTGATTCGATACTGCTATCATCATCGTCGTCTTCGGACAAAGATGATCCGCTAGAAAGTGAAGCCTCACTTTGTTTTCCTTTGTCAGAAGATTTGGTTCCATTATTTTCTTTGTTCAAGGCAGGTCGAGAGGTGGATGTAGGTGCCTTCTTGCTTCGAGGCTTTTCGTCTTTACTACTGATACTGCTATCATCTTCTGATGATGAGTCATCATCCTTCCTGCGATTTGATATCTTGCTGTTTGATGATTGCTTAGACTTGCTAGTATCTACATTCCATTTTCCTCCATTAATCATATCCATAGGTGCAAACCCATCAGCTTCTGCCTTCTCCTTAAGCTTGCTCATATTCTTTTGCATAATCTTTGTAAATCTAGCAGCCTCGTGTGCCACTCCATCAGCAGCCGTGGCGGTACCTCTCTTACTCAACTTGAATCTATATATAGGACGAAATATACCTGAATGATCTAACAAGTCGCCACCCTCGTTTACTTTGATACGCTTCACTTTTGTATTAGTTGGTAAACCTTCCCCATTACTCAGAACGAGTGGCATATCATCATGTGGGTCTGTGGATAAGACTGTAGCCTGTCTCAATCCCCGGGCATCACCGGCGACGAATATAGGTGAGTAATATTCTATCACGTCACCCGGACGGATGGGTTCATTGCTCTGTTCTTCTTCATCATCGCTGCCGCCAATGCCAAAATCATCAGCATACAGGAGTGAATTTATCCAGCATAAACTTGATATTTTTCGCATAGTCGGGTGTTGATATGTCTTTGATAGTTGCATCATGCAACCCAGCACTCACTACACAGACTGGCCTTCTCCATTCTTGAATCAAATTTGGAGTATTCCAGACTCTACTAATATAAGCAGCTAAATTTTCTTGTGTTGTGAGAAATTCTGGAGTCTGAATCTCAATATCTCGAGCGTACTCCATGTGAATATATCCTCCATATACGAGGCCATTTTTGCTCCTATCGCAACTGCCATAAGAAGAAGCATTTCCTTTTAAAGTATATTGCAAGAAATCAGAAAAGCATTCACTGCAATCAGTGCAATATGGGTTTGATGCACCGTAATTTCTTGGACCTATAAAGTTCAGACCACTTTCATTGTGAGGCACCCAATGGTCTCTATAATGAAAACCAAATAAATCATTTAACTTGCAGCGTTCTCCTTTCTTCTGGTGGCATTCAAGTTGACTATAATGATAACATTGTTGGTTAATCTTCTCAAGTGGAGAATGGACGAGAACCTCCGGCAGACTTGAACTGTTGAAGAGTCTGAAAACTGTAGAATCACCAAAAAATAGCCAACGCCGCTGTAATGAGGGTTCTATCCGTTTACTAATGAGAGTTATGCATTTGTCATTTTGACCAGGAGACCATTTGCATGCGATATTTGAGGAAATGTTGTTTGAAGAATTTGTGATACTTCTGAAAAAGTCACCCCACTCCTTTTTCTTTAATGTTTGATCCACATCAACCTTACAAAGCTTGGTGGTTGCTTGCTTCTTAAAGTCAGATTCCAAACTGTCAACTTGGCCAGGGAAATACTTTAATTCAAACGTCAGACTTACGTTCAGAAGCATATCAAGATCAGCTTGGGGAGGGCACACTCTTTTGAGAGCTGTATTATTGAGCATACTTTGATGATAATCTTGAACTTTAGTGGCAACTTGGTGCATCTTCTTGTCAGAGTCAATCTTAATGAGCCCAGCCTTCATGGCACCATATACAAGATCAAAATAATCAAGATTCGTCACACCCTTATTTTCGTGTGGAACGTCATCTTCATTTTGTATTTCCTCACATGCATGTGTCATATTCAATGTCTTGTCACAGAAGAGAGTTTCATGAGGGCCTGCTTTACTCAAATCATGAAAGTTCATCACAATAATATTATCAAATTTCTTCTCAAGCCGACTCTGTAGTTCAGATATATAATTCTTTGGTACTTGTTTAATCACCCTAGAAGCAAAATCAAGTATCGATCTCTCCCATTTCCGGGTATCCTTCAAAGCTCTAGTTTTGGTATGTTGTCTGTAAAGACTCGTGATCCAATCATAGTAGCGTCTGTAGAATACTATTATTGTTTGTTTTGACCATTGTGAAAGGTACTCTGACAACTCTTCAATACCGGTTTCATTTATATGAGCAAAGTTTTCTGAACTGAGAAATATGCTTTGATTCCTGGCAGCAATATCTGAGCCATAATGTAATATATCAGACTCGCATTCATATTGGACTTTTTTAACAGTATAGGTAGCCTCATTGAGTTGGAACTTTTCTTTAACAGGATGAAAACAATGGGCAAATATCTTCATTTGAGGCAACGGGCCATCTCCTAGCTGCCAATATTCTTCTTCCCTGATCTTGACACTCCAAGGCATCTCAAAGCCATCAAGCTTGAGAGATTCTTTCAAATCTATAGATAAGCGTTGTATGGTTGTTGTTCCAGTTTTAGCTAGACCTACATGCACTACAGCGTGCATGCCATTGTCCCTAACTTTGACATTGCTTGACAAATATGCACTGCTTTTTGAAACTGGGCAATATCGTTGTTCAACAATGTCAGATTGAGTCTTGAATATTGAAGTTGGCTTCTGTTCCATACATCTACGAGGACAGTCTCTCTGCAGTTTGTTTCTGTTCCTGGAAAGGCCCCTCCACACAAGTTAGATTGGGGTGAGGTGTAATATGAAATGGTAGCAAGCGCTGGGGACATGCATGGCAAAAGACTAAGTCGAGTTTTTCCTGTTTGTCGGACCGTATTAGTGCTGCCTTAGGGCCTAAGGCTTGACCTAACAACACTTGGGGAATAATACATATCTATGTTATCCAAATAGTATGTGATGGATAAGAAGGAAGCAGTACTTGAATGATTTGCTACATCTGATGATCCCATCTCACTTGATGACCGTAAAGTTGTAGATATACTGGATAACGTTATTCACGACACAATGTTTACAAGTTATGATCTCTACGAGGGATCATCTAAACTGACAAGTAGAGGTGAGGCCCATGATTTGAGCCCCGAAGATACCCCAAAGGATACTCTGCACTTTGCATCTAAACAATTATGATATACCCTTTCAACCTTGATTTCAGTAAAAATAATCCATGAGCAAATCATTGAAGAAATTGCTGTAATGCCGTCCATCACCTTGCCTCATAAACTCCTGGGATTCGTAAGTCAAGCACTTGTTTTTGGATCCATAGCGTAACGTATAGGCGAGGATGATAGTTGTTGGAAAGAAGTAGTTGACTCCTCCGAAGTATCAGCAATTACATAGCCAATCTCTTTTGCCAGCTGTGACTTGTCAATCCTAGGATTTCGTTCAAACAAATTAGTGTGATATGCTGCCACTTTCCGCATCTTGTTTTGATACATTTCAAACCCTTTGGCAATGGTAATATTTGCATGACTTTCTGGTTCTTTCAATTGATAGAATATTGTATTGATACGTTCGTTCCCTAATCCTGTTTGAATTGCTAATTGGAGGCAGCGATATAGATTTGTGCCTATATCATTTCCTCTGCAAGCAACAGCCTTTTGGTGTTGTTGAATTCGTCGTTTCGTCCAATCTTGTGGGTTCCTCTCACCCAACACAACTATGGGCTTCTTTCCACGAATATTCTTAGTAGCATCTAAAATATACTCACCAAAGTTCGGATATGGAGCATCATGAATTGCATCAATGTCTGGACTAGATATCACTTGATTGATACGATGTAACATGACATGTAATGTTCGGTTCACTGTTGGACACTCAACATCTTCAGCATCACCGAGGGATGTTGCACAGTTCTTAAGACGATTGTATGCCCGCAAAAGATCAAAGTGGGCCATGACGCCTGCCGATGGCTTCTTATTTGAAAATCCTACATCATGATTACAAGATTGCCCCCAATGCACAGATCGGAGACCAAGTTCACATGTTGCATCATAGAACGCATGAGTGGCAGTGGTACCCTCCCCAGCACTGAATATAAGAGGAGAATGGGAAGGATTGAGAATTGCTTGAAGAGGTTGGTCAAAGGCAGATTTGAAATCTCTTATGTATTTCTGAGCTTTGAAACTATCGTGAGCTTTGAAACTATCGTCAGTTTGCAATTGGCAGACTTCACCATTTTCACAAACCAACTTCACGAGTCCTTTATAACCCTCGAGAACGTTCTCCCAAGTCGACTCGGATTGAGTTGCCGATACAGGTTGGTATGCCTCAATCACTTGACGAACTTGATCAACAAAGACTTCTTGATACATTTCACCAAAGCCCTGAGGTGTACCTAAATATCTTATCAGCTCGGAGCCTTGAGTAGCAATCTTCTTGGCAGCTTCGGGATGAGACTCAGCCCATACATACTTATCTTTCAAATCACTAAGATCTTCTTTGATTGGTACATAATGTGTCCATGGCTTCATATAATCATGAATATAATCTTTAGTAGGAGTGACATGGTGGAATAACAAGCCTGGCATTGCAAGCTTGGCAATTGTTCCCGTCCATGTTGTACCACCTCCACCTCCCAAGTCGATATGATACTTGTATCGAGCTAACTCTTCGAGCGACATATGTTCGCCCTTGGAATTTATATATCCATCAAGTTTAGCAAAGTCAGCTTTGGTATCTTTGTTTGTTGCCGGTGATGCTCTTGTAAACTTGATGTCTGCCCAGGGTAGGGCATTGTCATCTTGTTGATCTTCCTGAGCTTGTTGAGCCTCAACTTCCGCTTCTGCAGTCAAGACAACACCCTTCCAACGAGGTATAAGACTGTCGAATATCTTGAGTAGTTCATTCGTCGCAGCAACTTTCTTCTCCTTGGGGTCTGCTATATCTTGAGGACTAATCTTATCATCAATATCTTTCTTAGGACTTGGTCTACGAAGATCTACTTTGATCTTACCTAAATCTGGTTTCATGATGTCGTTGTGCACATAATATGTAAGAACTAAATATATATGAGATTGCATCAATAAACAACAACATACTTACATCCAAAGTCAGTTCCACGCCAGACAACCTGTGGAATGAGTTCCTGAACAAGAAGAGGAGTGAATGTAGTGTTACGGAAATCCCCCGCCACCAAAGCAACTTACCTCAAACTTTTCCTCATATGTCGTTTTGAAAGGATCACAAATACTTCTTTTTGTAGCCCATTGAGCAAAACATGGCAGATGTGTAGTACTCATTGGCATACTAATCATATTTGATAAACTCTGCCCATTTCTAAAGACGCTGCCAAAATGCAATATTGGTGCTTTATATGATACACAGTCTTTTGACAAGTTTGGAAATGAAGCTAAACATGGTCGACTTAACATTGGAGAATCTCCACCACTAATAACTATTGCCAATTCATCACTCTCACTGCCCTGAAATTTAGTTGGGAATTCATGACGTACTAATGTAACAAACCTTTTAAAGGCAGATGATAATTTACGACATGATGGTTTCCATTCCATTTCGTCTTCGTTGTAATACATTACAAAATCATCTCGGAAAGGTCGATATAATAAAACTCCTACCGTACTTCGGAAGGCTGTAGTTGAGTCTATTGCATCTTGAAGGTCATATTGAAAAGTCGTCTCGGTAGTTTTATTGGAGAGTACTGGCTCGCTTTCTTTGGGTAATAATACTGTATCATCAATCATCCAGTTCAGGAAGAACTCACAATCTAGCTCAATCAATCTTTGAGCATAGTGATATAATTCAATATCCAACGCATTCCAAACCTTGTATATATCATGACTTATATTATGCTGAAGTTCAGGAAACCTGTTCTTGTGTTCATTGGCATGTGGAAGTGTCGTATTCCCGAATCCCATGAGGCTCAATGTGGCCTTATTACATTTCTGATTTTGTGATGGGTCTAATAGAAAATCAATCTGCAAGAGAGTACGTTTTGCTATCTCCAAAAGATTATGCTGGGGTAATGCTGTCAATTTACCCGGACCATCAATTGAACCAACTGCAAGAGCCCAAGTCATATAGTTGTTCCGTGTTAGATTCAATCTAGCAAGGAAGTCATCATTTGATGAATTAACTTCAGCTTGCCCTCGCTTGAGGTCAAAAAATCCAAGATGCCTCTCTTGGCTTCGTGCACGTTCTATTGGATTTCGAAGTAACACAGAATATATTCGTTTGTCACATAAGGGATGGTCAAGATAGTTCTCATTCATGGTGAACGACGGTAGTGTGCTGTTAAGTACATCGCATGCAGTAGTAACATTACTAGACCACTCTTCTCTATCTTCAAAATCATGACAACACCAGATTGGGCGGAAGTGCTTTCTTTCCCAGCAGTTGCTAGTTTTTGGGGTTACTTTATTAAGCGATCTCGCCAACTTGCATAAGGATGTGCCTCCCGTCTTGGGAATGTGTAAAGATAAATGGTGTGGATTCATTGTGAGACGATTCTTCATATATTCTGCAAACAATGGAAGATAGCGTGCATAGCAAGCTGGATTCTCAATCCCAATTGATCTCCGCAAGCGATTAATAGCGCCAGCATCAAGACTGGATAGATCAGGTGCTGGAGGACAGTCGCCATCAAGCTTTTCTTGGGTAATTAAAGAGTTTGATGAGAGTTTGATTTTTCCAACAACACTATCGCCGCCACCATCTGTGAGGAAATCATAAGTACGCATACACCCAATTGCAAATATGAAACCGAGGATAAATAATATGTAGCCACGACGACGGTTTAGTTCAACGATTGGGGATCTACTAATATCTGGTAATAACCCCTCCTTCTCCTCCTTGTCGTTGCAGTGTGTTGTTTCAATATCATCGCGAACATCGTAATGGTAATCGTAATTGCTAATGGATTTCTCTACTTTTTCTTGAGAGCTTCCCTTGGAAGAATAGATGGAACGGCGCATACTTTAATGATATTAGATATCAGGTGCTTGTGCTGTGTATCTACCATACCTATCATTACTTGATACTTATTGAAGAAATAAAAACGGTCCTTGTTTTCTCAAGATACCGGTACATGCGAAAGCTTCGTCTAATCGGCGAGTGAGGTTCGATGTTCGGTGGCATGAGGTCGGTGGCATGAAACTAATACTCCCATACTACTTATCCTATCCTCTAACTTTGTTCTAGGACAACATCTGATAGGATATAGCACAGAAGATATCACTATCACTATGAAGGCGAAGGCAACATCTTTGTCATTCCTCCTCTCGATCATCCCTGCAGCTGCCAATGAGCTTAGGGGCTATAATCCACATCATCACCATGAAATAAAAAGCAATCAAACAATGGATTTGCCCACCCCATCAAAGATTGAGCTCTTCAGAGACGCTCATCCTGCACCTGGTCTCGGTCATCCCGTTAAATTTAAGCCTTTGTCATCTCATCCTAAAGCAGCAGATAAGCTTTCGATTGCAATTGGGCGTCCGTTTTCATTGAAACAGACACCCGCTCTGGTTTCATCATTTTCGGACTGGGAGGATTATCCTCTAAGTAAGGATGGATGTCGTGGCTATGAGTGAGTTATGTTTTATTGATATGTATGCAGTGGTATCTGTGTGTACAAGATACTCAACTCACGATATGCGAACCATCTTATGTATAGCGTTGGGTTGATGCTATCGTTTTCTGGGGATGATCACAACAATGAAGTAAATGCCATGTATGAAGAAATTCAGGCATTGAATGCAAAGACAAATGGCTGGGGAGGATGTATCTCCTCGGTTGATATGTGTTATGCAAGTATCCCAGCTGGGGAAGATACTTATGATGATTACCATTCAAAGGAAGGCGGTGATGTGAACTGGGTTAACGGTCCTAATCGCCAGGTGAGTGCAAGTCAGTATGAGATGTCACAAGATAATGAGGAATATATGTTTACTCACATCAACTCTTCATCTCAGTTTGAACGATTCTTTAGGTGTATTGAATCTAAGAACAAATACGATGTCTGGTTCTTGATGGAGCCAGATGTCCGTCCTTTGCAGAACTTTTGGCTTGATAATATGTTTGATGAAATGATGATGGCATCACCATTTGCTCTCCTTGGAAGGTATGAACTCAATCGTTTACTCTGGTGCATAACTATGATGTGAACATGAAGCTAAGACTCCTTCTCCCATCTCTAACTAACTTATATTCATAGCAAATACAATGGCCAAGCATGGAATGATTTCTCTAACCGTATCTCGTTAGATTTACTGCATCATTTGAATGGAAATGCAGTTTACAATCTCTCTGATCCACTGCTGTTGAATGTACTTAACGAGTTGGAGTCTGAAGCAGACACTATTTTCAATGCCATTCCCTTTGATCTACGCATATCTCAGATTTTACTAGAAGCTGAATCAGGTGTAGCTTCGCCATTCATATTCGATACAGAACACCATCAAGTTGAATTACCAAGCAAGACTGATGTATTTACTAGTTGGTGGTCAGAGCATGTTGAATCTAGACATGATTATGAACCTGTGAAGGTGTCTAATATTCTATCCAACCAAGCATCCATGCTTTATACACCAGATGACCTTGAGATGTATAGTGTTGTTCATGGTAATAAAGAGAATGAGTTCTTGCCTTGGGACAGTACCAAGCATGGTGAGGTTACGCTTGTCATTAAGACATCCAGTGAATCGTTTGATAGCCATGCACTATTGGATATTATGAACGCAGACTCCCACCCTTTCTCCGACATTGTAGTGATGCTGACAGGGAAGGCGCATTCTCCAGCTACCCAGGCTCATCAAGACGACATCAAGTCAGCCAATGTTGGAACCCCAGTTATTACCCAACTACGCTTGCCTGACAAGACCAGATTGGACATTTGCGAGGCCGATGTGTCGACACAATGGTTCATGATTGTGGGAGACAAGTATTCAATTGCCGAAGATATGGAATTACTTGTAACGCCCGATGGATCAAATCGTCCTCTCCAAGGTGGAGTCGATTCAAATTCTGAGCATTGTCTTGACTACAAAGTATGCCGTGACACCATGGCTCGTGCACATCTAGTATACCCAGAGCTGGATCTTTACTTCCTATCAAGTGATGTCCTATATAATACCGAAATGCGTGACAGTTTCTGCAATTACTTGACCAGTCCCAAGTATGAGAAAGACAGTCAATTGACACCTTTCAGACATGGGGTAGATGCATCTGATACTGTAATTTCAACTCAATACTTTGCCTTTCTTTATAAGAGAAATACTGTCCACTCTACTTATGTGATCAAGGATCAAGCCAAACTGGGCATTGGGAGAAAGTTCAACAAGCGCACAGCAGTAACTGCATTTGAAAACAATGTAGAAGATGCTTACTCAAACGATGATAGTGTTGCTATTCCCATGGTGAGTAGGAAATATTCTTTATTGTGATATACAACAACTTATACTCATGTTCTTTATTGTGATATACAACAACTTATACTCATTGCTCCTCTTTTATAGTATTGGCATATCCCTAAATCTGGAGGCACAGCTGCTAAGCGTATTTTGGATTCCTGTTTATCGCTTGTTGTTGTATCAGGGGGAGCACGTAACCAGGATGGGTCTGATTCCCTCCGCATTGTCAACAATGGAGCACGTCGTATCCTCAATACTGATGTTACTACTATGGATGGTATCAACAAGGCTGTGGCCTTGGATCCACTTGGTAGTGGCCTTGCTGATGTTGTTGTAACACCTAGTATTGACTTGGTAGTCAATAACCTCCTTTCCACAAGGCGTGGTGTCAAAGCAAGAATGTTTGGAGTCTTTCGACATCCGATTGATAGGGCAGCTTCATTGTTCCATTACTTACAGAAGGCAGATTGGGAGCGTACATTTGATCCTGATCTATCCAACATGACCATTGTTGAATGGGCTCAGTCTAAAAAAGCTGAAAACAACTGGATGGTCCGAACTTTGACTCAAGATATGGACTCTCACATCAATGAAGTTCATCTTGATTTAGCAAAAGATATCGTAAAAAGGAAATTTGTTGTTGGTCTCGCTAGCGAAATGAAACTATCTTGGGAGCTCTTCAAGAACTACTTTGGATGGCCTGATACTGATGTCTCCAATGAGTGCATGGTCAAGATGTTGACAGAAAAGTCAAATGCCAATAAGCATGACATTATTCTAGAAGGAAGTCCTGAGTGGGAGGCACTCGAAGCCATCAACAAGTGGGATATTGCCCTTTATGAATATATTGTCGAACTTTTCTGGGAGAGACAAACAAACGAACAGAAGATCGACTCAACAGAAGATGAGCTTCAAATGATATCTGAACTTGCTTACGAGCGCCGCATTCAGGAATATCCAGGCAGTAAGACCAGTAAGAGCAAGACTAGCAGGTCTAAGGCAGGTAAGATGAGTAAGACGAATATTATGGAAGTTACCGTTGAGGATGAGATAACTCAACTGGAGGAGGAGGAAGAGAAATCCGACGTTTGGAATTATTATAAAAAGTGGTTTTATGAGAAGATCGTTCCGTTATTGACATCTTTATTCAATGACGAAAGTAAGAATTCGATTGGTGGTTCTAATGGTGATGACTATGGGTCTGATGAGCTTGTGTAAGTTAGGTGGAGGTATATGTAAATTGTTATATTGATAGTGATGTCCGTCGGGGAAAAGATAATGTAGAGTTAAAAGTAGATGATCGAGATTGATAAGAGCTATGTTTGATTTGACTAGAGACACATATAAATGCCTGTATTCGCATCGGATAAAGAATTACTTCACCCTCATAATACCAAGGCCTGGGCTCTTCTTTCCATTCTTATTGTTTGCTTTCATTATGGAAAATGCAGGACTTTTGCTTCCTACTTCGTCCTTCTTTGTCCATCCAATCTTTGATTTAGTCCAACCTAAATCGGTTCGCTCTTGTGTTG
>Ga0214481_100507_pt1 | contig 19624 bp, 9 predicted proteins | sample M1_20Mar14CPVII9_4_FD_165057 | JGI IMG/M metagenome (GOLD analysis project Ga0214481, IMG submission 165057) | Marine eukaryotic communities from Monterey Bay, California, United States - M1_20Mar14CPVII9sort6BwellG10 | ecosystem: Environmental > Aquatic > Marine > Unclassified | place: USA...
ATCAGGTGGCCGTCGAGGATCTCTCTTCTCTAATGATATGAGACGTGTCATGAACAATATGGACTCGATGATGGATAGTATGCTCGATGAGATGATGGTTGATCCCTACTCCTTAACTCGGTCACGTATGAGGAGTAGGCCATTGTCCTATCTTTTACAAGGTAGTTCTCCATCCTCTCGAAGGGCACTGGCTGGTACCTCTGCTACTAACAATGCCACACCTCGATATGGAATTACTCAAGATGACAAACAGATCCAACTTGTATTGGAAGTACCGGCGGGTGCTACTGCTAATGATGTTAATCTTTCATTAGAAGAGAATGATCGTGTTCTAAAGATAACTGGTAAGACTACACAAGAGGAAGAGGATATCGCTGTTCAATCTTCATTCAATCGTTCATTTACCTTAGGACGGAATGTTGATACTGATAATATCTCGGCTGTTTTGGAGAATGGTGTGCTTACTATTATTGCTCCCAAGAAGTTGGAAGAAGTGAAAGAGACTGTTCGTCATATTGATATTGTTGAGAACAAGGCAATTGAAAGTGGTGACGAGACGGCTGTAAAAGAGGAGGAGAAGGAGGAAGTGCCTCAAGGAGAAAAGGCTGTAGATGAAGTAGTACCTCAAGAAAAGGTGGAAGTTACCGCGTCTGCTGATGAGTCTATTAAAGTCGATGATTCTGTTATTGATCTTGATGAGAGAAGGAATAGGGGGAATAAATGTGTTGTTTGAATCGTAGCTGAACTGATAAATTAGAGCTTATATTGTATTGATTTGATATTTCTTTGTGAACTATCCCCCTCTATCATTGGCATTCTTTGTTTGTTGTTTGTTATACATATACTCTAATTTGCAACTCTAGATGGCATTGTTTGTTGTCGTGTTACCTGTAACCTCATTTGCAGTGACATACAGACATGATGGATCCCCCCCCCCAACTCTCATAATTTTATCAACATCAATCAACTTTTTTAATATGACGCTCACCTTCCCATGGTTCCTACTACGCTATCCATTAGTTAGTTGACAACAAACTACTGCATACGCATTATAATGATATCCAAGGAGATTTATACACCACTACACACTACGAAATGTGAAGTAACTTCTAATTGCCATCAAAAAATGAGATGAGTAAGCAATCTACTCCGTTTGTTATCTGATACTCAACTACGCGATTCTCCTTAACGATTATATACTACTAAAGCACCAGATGGTGTATATTGAAAAAATATATATATAGAATGTAGTATGTAAGTACGTCCATAACCATCGTCATTTTTTTTAGCCATCAATCATCTCGACCAATGATTCTAACAAACAACACGGAAGTTGACTTCAATAAGTTTCTGGAAGAGCGTGATTATGTTGGAGCTCGCACACTCTTAGATGCCGAACAAGTGGACAATTTAACAGACGTTGATAAATCTCTTTGGATGGCTTACCTTTCTTCTCGGCTTGGCAACTATGACAATGCAAAAGACGTATATCTCGAACTTCTCTCCTCATCATCTGAGGATGTTCCCAAATCAACAAACCTCTTTCTCGCAATTGCATACCTTTACCTTGGTCAATACAATGAGGCAGAACAGATTGCTTCATCCAATGATCACGAAGATTCGAATGAACTAAAGACAAGAATCCTTCTTCAAGTAGCAGTAAAGACTAGAAATGAAACAAAGATTGCAGAATACAGGCAGCTGCTATCAGAAACAAGCAAAGAAGATAAACTTGCATCAAGTGCTATTGACTTCTCAATCAGGCACAGATATGAAGACTGCATTGAAACATACAAGAGTATTCTAACCTCGGATGCTGACAATCTTACCTTGTATGTCTACAGCGCAATGGCACTTTTCAAGATGGGGTTACACGAAGAATCATTACAAGCCCTATCAGTGTATACTCAGACAAATCCTGGTAGTACCAACGCTACTAACTTGCAAGCATGTTGCATGTATCATTTACGTAACAACGAAGCCGCTTTGGAAGTTTTAGATGCACAATGTACTATGAATGAGAATGATTTAGTCCGTCATAACTCTGTTGTATTCAAGAATGGAGAAGGGGCGTTACAGATCTTGCCAGGACTTGTTGGTCAAATACCCGAGGCTCGAACGAATCTAGCAGTCTATTACCTCAAAACAGGAGAACTAGACCTAGCGGCTGAGCTTATCAATGAAATGGATGCTGATTCTCCACACTCACATCTTGTATTGGGTATATCGCATGCTGAGTTAGCCAAATCAAAGAGGGATTTGACAGCACTAACAAAAGCCAAAGAGAACTTCAGAATCGTTGGACAAGCTGAAGAGAACACGCTCATGGGGAGGCAGGCGATGGCACAATTCTACTTCATGAGTCGGCAATTTGAAGACGCCATTGTGTATTTGGAAAGTATTGAAGAGTACGTGGAAGAAGAAGAAGAACAAGACACCTATCATATCAACCTCGGCATCTCACTTGCTGCTACTGGCAAGTATGAGGAGGGACTTTCTCATCTTCTTAGTGTATCCAATAACACCTACAAGTCGGAACCTGAGTACAACCTCTGGCTAATAAAGTGTTACATCATGAATAATAACGCTGATGAGGCTTGGGAATGCTACTTACAAACAGAGGATGAGCGCATCTCTTCTGAAATTCTGCAGTTGATTGGCAATGATTGCTACAAGTTGGGTGGTGATTTGTTTCTCTTCTCTGCAAGAGCTTTCCATGAACTGTTAAAGATGGATTCATATCAAGACTATACTGATGGTCTTTTGGGTTCATCAGTGGGTGTACTAAAGAATAATCTCATCTCCGGAGAGACCGAGACTGATTCTTTAGTGGAGGTTGTGAATATGCTCGAGGAACAGTCACAGCAAAAGTGTCACGACGTTGCCTCATCCATTCAGAAGTACATTGATGGAAAGTGTTATCTAGAGTACTAAGCTTCCTAAGTAACTCAAGACATATTCAGTTTAATCTTCGTTATGTTCATTTTTAATGTTCTAATATACTCCAATCCATCTCATATCATATATACAAACCCATTCTTTATCCGCATCTACACCTATACATTTCCCTATTGCTTTACCTATGCTTGTTATACATTCCTACATTTACTTATATGTATATCGTACACCCTAAAGGGTGTCTGGTCTCATGACCACTGTAGCCATCTTGTAGAGAATATCCGTCTCATCCGTGAGGAGAGAGTAGCGAAGTGGATATTCTTCAAAAGTGTATCCACTAGTACTGACGATGTTACTGTTAGTTGAGTGGTATTCAACTGGACAAGTTGATTCAACTAATGGTAGTAGCGATGAAATAGAGTTGTAATCTTCGGGGGTATCCTCATTCTCCTCGACATAACTAATCTTTTGGAGAGGTGACATGTTGATAGTATTATTAGAATCTTCTTCTTGTGTCGACACCTCATTATCCTCGGAGTAATTAACATGCTTCTTATGTCTCTTACTACGCGTGTTAATGATGTGTTTAAAAGTTTGTCTCAACTGCTGGGCGTTAGCAGCACTGGAAGACGTGGCCTTGCTCTTATTCTCAACTCTCTCGATGTATTGAAGTCTCTCAACTCTGCCGTGGATAAAGTCTTTGTGCTGCCATTCTCCACTATTAGTGTTTCTTGAGAAACCCCATAGATTGAGCTGTCGTGTCTGTATATTATAGTATGTTTGGGCAGTTGAGAGAAGTGAGTATAATAATTAATATAATATGATGAGAGATAAACAACACATCGTTGTCATCATCGTCGAAGGATATAAATATTGCAAATGAGACACATAACACATATTATTATAATAATATGATATACTTACAAATGATCGGAATTTGGTCTGCTTGAAGAATAAAGGTACAATACACTCCATGAAGATGTCCTTATTGTTTATTGCAAAAGACATACCATCCTCCGACCAAGATACGGAAGAACTATATTCCGAATCGGCGGCATACTCGAGCATATCGTAGAGTTTAAATGGAAAGTGTTGTTGTTGTGTCACATCCTTATTGTGATCTATTGCAGTAACAATATCAACAGGAGATTCAACAGTTATACGGCGGCTCTGTCTTCTAGTACTCATGATAATGATAATAAGATATTTCTATGATTTGTTATTGTGATTTGTACTTATGATAGTTCGGGAGTAGATATTATTTGATATGCTGCTCGATAAATTTCATATGAAGAATGTTGTGTCATCAAATAGGTATTGGAACATGCCATGAACATAGAACAATATTTCAACGTCTTATCGGCGTGTTGTCAAAGCAGATAGAATTATTAGTGTAGTTTGCTGTATCGTCTCGCCTGTTGAAGTAAAACTTCAAAGGAATAACGAATCACAATATGTAATTAGTACCGTGCCATATCCGTATATGATTTTTGTCATTTTAATACCGTGAGGTGTAAGATATAATCCTATTGATATAACCTTAAATGGGGGTTCGGACAAATTGGCCTCTCGACATGTTCGCTCTCTATTTGGCCTATCTAGTTATTGCTATCGATACTCATACATTTTTGGGGGGATGAAAGCTAAGCTAAATATAATGATTACAACATAAACTTTCTCTGTGCTTAGCTACTTCTCCCTTTAGTTTAGTTTAATCTTATGTACATACTCTTAGAAAAGGGATCCGCAGTACTTGATCTAGATTTGAATCGTTAATATCATCTGTCCTCAACCTCTCTATAGGTTCGTAACTCACTTGTAGCATGTATATCTGAATAATAGTAGCATGTAGTACTGAGTAGATATACTCCTCAAAAGCTCAAAGGTGCCATGAAGTCTTGGGATACATCATCATTCAATGACAGGATGGAGCTTAAATCATTACTTTCTTGAGTTGATAACTGATCTGGTTCGAATACTCCGGATAACAAGTATAGCATATCACCACTTGTACTATTCGAATTGATCTCTTCGGGTTGACGATGAGGAGGCATCATCATGGATGAGGGATGTTGGATGGTATCCCGAGGCCGAGAATAGGCATGTTGATTCAACATGATATCCAGACGAGGTAAAGGCATTTGATATGGCTGGCAACTACTGCTCATAGTGTACGTGCTATTGTTGTTGCCCGTGATATTAGTTCGGATAGGAGTTGGATAGGATATAGCGGCTGCTTGGTGGCAGTATTGATCATGAGGTGTGGTGGTACTGTTAGTATGTGCAGGTGCCTCATGAGTTCCGCTAGATCGGAATGTATTGTTTGGTATGAGGCAAGTAGATACATTCTCTGGGATTTTGGCAATGATATTCTTCTCCGTCACTGGACTTATAGAAACAACCGTCCCATCTTGAATGGATAGGCTACCATCTGAATCGGTGTAAATCGATCCTGGAGATGAAACTCGATGACGAACCGGTGGCCGAGGTTTACGGCTTGATGATCGGGTAGCAGTTGCAACACTTTGGTGCTTCTTCTTCTGGGGTTTCATACTTGTTTTCTTCTTGGTAGAGGCAATAGCCTTGCCTTTGATTTCAATCCGTTTGATGTTTTGAACAAGTTCAACACTGCCTCGGATAAAATCGTCGTGTTGCCATGCTCCACTATTAGTGTCTCTCGAGAAACCCCATAGATTGAGCTGCCGTGTCTGTATATTATAGTATGTGATAATAAGATAGATAGAATATGATGAGTAAGTGTAGACGACAGATAAGCATGATAAATAACCACTGCATTATAAGATATTATTGCAATAAAAGAGACACAAGATATGCACAACATCTATACTTACAAATGAGCGGAACTTAGACTGCTTAAAGAACATCGGTACAACATGTTTCATAAGCATATCCTTATCGTGGATAGAGAACTGTGTGCCATCTTCAGACCATGATACTGCCGAAGAATATTTCTCGGCAGCATACTCAAGCATATCGTACAATTTGTATGGAAAGTGGGTCGAAGATTGAGGGGCGGCGGCGGCTATTACATGATCTTCTTCTACTACGGTTACCCGTCGGCTCTGTCTCTTGGTTACTACCATGATAAATATATTGTAATTGAAAACCAATATAATATAATTCAAGGATGGATGTGTGAATGATGTCCCTTATTATTAGATTCAATGCAATGGCCTTAAACATCCATGTGCGATCGTCTTCCAGTTTTAAAAAAGTCGATGCGACAAATATTCTTCTTGGGTAGAAGTGTCGTTTTCTGGTATCTCTTTAGTCTTGGTATCCTTTAGCCTTATGGTTTTGTATTATCCCGATAAAAGTGTACTTAGGTCTAGATGAACTCCAAATGAGAGACGGCAGCAGGGGGATGTATGTGTTGACACCACTGAATAGTTTCTATTCACAATATCATTCGGTAAATACAGTGTTGGCTCTATAAGTTGGTACTTCTCTTTTCTATTATCTCCATAATACTTTCATGATGATTCAATTCTAAATCAGGAATTACCCTAGTTGTAAGCTAGTTAGAGATTCACAACGAAAAGTTGTAATATCATAATGTATTGTAAAACTGGTACTTAATAAATGCTTACTTAGCTACAATGTTCAAGATACGACCAGGAACGTATATAATCTTCTTCACATCCTTGCCATCAACTTGATTGAATACACTTTGAACCTTCATAGCCTCGGCCATTGCCCCATCTTGATCAGCATCCTTAGGTATTTCAATCTCTCCCCTTGTCTTACCATTTACCTGTACACCCATTTTGAATGTATTGTCTACACACAGCTCCTCATCATACTCAACCCAAGGATGGTATGCCAGTGTGTCATCATTTCCAAGGATACTCCAACATTCCTCTCCGAGATGCGGTGCGAATGGAGATACCATGAGTACTAAAGCCTCGGCCGCTTCTAGTGGTACTTGACCCTTCAAAGATGTCAAATGATTCGTAAGCACCATCATTGCTGATATGGCCGTATTGAAAGACATACTTTCGATATCTTCGGTGACCTTTTTCATTGTCTTATGCAGTATCTTTGTAGTTTCTGCATCCGTTTCGAGAGAATCTCCATTCTCGGCAGCTGACTGTACTACATTGTACAATTTGTTTTGGAAACGAACGACTCCAGAAACTTGACTTGTTTGCCAAGGCTTGACTGCCTCCAGCGGTCCCATGAACATTTCGTATAAACGGAGAGCATCGGCTCCATGAACATCCACAACATCATCAGGGTTGACCACATTACCTCGAGATTTTGACATCTAGAATGGAGAGGATGAAAGTAGTGACATTAGTCGGTATTCTTAGCAAACAGAAAGCAAATATATACACTTAATACCTTTACTACACAGACCAATTCACATACCTTTTCCCCATCAGAACCTAAAATCATACCCTGATGAACCAACTTTTGAAACGGCTCGGGATGCTTTGTATATCCCAAGTCAAACAATACTTGGTGCCAAAACCTTGCATATAACAAGTGAAGTACTGCATGTTCGGCACCTCCGACATACAAATCAACTGGCATCCAGTCCTCATCTAGTTCCGGACTGAAGGCCATGTCATTATTCTTTGGATCGAGGAAACGAAAGTAATACCAACATGATCCTGCCCACTGAGGCATGGTATTCGTTTCACGAGCATACCACTTTCCGTCCTTTGTAAAGTATCTCCAATCCTTGGCTCGGGCTAAACATCCCGCGGGATCATCACCTGGTGAGAAGTCTTCCATCTCGGGTAGCTCTAAAGGCAAGTCGGCTTCATCTACGGGGATACTCTGATCATAGCGAATAGTATGCTCACATCCATCATCCTTGGGATCAACATCCATTGGATTCACGCCCTCGGGGAAGTCTACTGGGAAGTAAATTGGTATAGGCTCACCCCAGTACCGTTGACGGGAGAATACCCAATCACGCAATTTGTATGTAATCTTTGGTCCACCCGCCTCAAGTTCACTAAGCTTGTAAGTTATAGCCTTCTTGGCCTTGTTTGTTTTCATACCATCGAATTCACCGCTGTTGATATTCACTCCCTGAGCTGTGAATGCTTCCTCTTTTGACAGCTCTTCGTCCTTCTTTTTGGCAGGCTCAACTACCCATTTAATATCCAAACCAAACTTTGTAGCAAATTCAAAGTCACGTTCGTCATGTGCAGGCACGGCCATCACAGCTCCGGTACCATATGATCCAAGTACATAATCTCCAATCCAGATAGGCACCTTTTCATTCGTCAATGGATGGATGGCATACCCTCCAGTAAAGACACCAGTTTTCTCCTTGGCAGATGTACGATCAAGGTCAGATCGGGATGAAGTTTTGGCAACATAGGCATCGACTTCCTCCTTTTGATCAGATGTAGTAATCGATGAAACTAAAGGATGTTCTGGAGCAAGTGTAACATAAGTCACTCCAAAGAGTGTATCAGCACGAGTTGTAAATACCGACAACTTCTGTTATAAGTGGTGTAGAATTTGAGTATAAAGGTTAGAGACGATTATCATGATAAAGATACTCTTTCAAATTCCTTAATTCATAAAGAGTATATATATCTTACCTCATCATCCATACCATCGATCATAAAATCAATCTCAGTTCCCGTACTTTTACCAATCCACTGTTCCTGAGCAGTCATGGTACCACTTGGCCAATCTAATCCATCCAATCCAGCCTCTAATCGATCAGCATATTCTGTAATCTTAAGTACCCACTGTCGCAATGGTAACCGCTCCACAGGATGATCACCACGTTCACTTAATCCATTAATAACTTCTTCATTTGCCAACACAGTTCCCAATGCAGGACACCAATTAACCGAAACAGATGATTGACTTGCCAATCCTTTTTTAAATAATTGTAAAAATATCCATTGTGTCCACTTGACATAATTAACATCAGTGGTGGCAACCTCTTTTTCCCAATCATAACTAAATCCCAACATTTGTAATTGTCGTTTAAAATTGGCAATGTTCTTGGCAGTGGTAGTTTCGGGATGCGTTCCGGTATTAATTGCAAATTGTTCAGCGGGTAAACCGAATGAATCCCAACCGATGGGATGTAACACGTCATGAGATGTCATACGCCAATATCTTGACATCACGTCCGAGGCTGTATATCCCTCTGGATGGCCGACGTGTAGTCCAGCACCGGAGGGATAAGGGAACATATCTAATACATACTTTTTCTTATTTGTAGATTTAATGACAGTGCCGTCATCTAGTGTCTGTCGACGATTGGGTGTAGCAAATGTTTTATTATCTTTCCAATATTTTTGCCACTTTGTTTCTATTGATGCAAATGGATATCCTGTTTGTTGTTGTGTGTCTGTGTCTGAGTTTGTTGATGTTTCTTCAATTGTTGTTTCACTACTCATATATCTTGAAGTTGGCAATCCAAATGTTCGTTGATTACTTGATATGATACGTTTTGAAGTGACAGCAGTGACTGATGGAGAAGATATACCAAAGGCACGTCTACTACTGGTAGTAACTGATGGAGAGGAACGAAATCCTGATGCAATCCTAGCAAGCATCATAGTTGCAAAGAACAATCTCATTCTGATAAAAGTAGTATGTGCACAAGTCCTTCCACAAATCTATTTGACTGTCGATCGAGGTATCCTCTCCAATCGAAGCGATATAATGGGTCGTAAGTTGTAATATAATGATATTCTGCCGCCGCCGCTGCCGCTATTTCAATGAATGGATATGATAGAAGCCGCTCCTCTGCCTGCACTTTGCTTTGAGGTGATACAGTGATAAGTGGGCAATGACTCACTATTTTTTATTTTATTCCATAAACGGGCGATATGTGTCTGGATCTTGAGATGATTAGCAAGCCAATGAAATGAAAATGAGCTCTTTATTTTTCCGGCAGAATCAATAATCAACGCTAAATTGGACCATTGATCCATCATAATCTAAGTAGACATCAAATCTATCACCTTTTGCAATAGTATCGGATCTATCGGTAGATATATTGATCTCGACTCTCGCGACTAAATAACTGAACGCATTGCAACAACAACTCATAAAAAATATCTTTCCTGCATTAGATAAGAGAATACAACTACTTTACAATGGCATCATCACTTCGTATACTATCCTCGCGGTGTCTCTCTGCTGCAGCTTCCAAGCACAGTACTAGACAGTTATCACCATCATTATCATCATCTACCAACAACTCCTTTCTATCTACATCACCAAATGCCTACACACCAACAATTCGATATCAATCAACAACAACAACACCTCCAGCAGAAGATGCATTACCAAGTGACAGACCAAAGGTAAAAGCACCACCAATGGTATACATCCAAGGAGAAGAAATGACACATTACGCAACACAATTACTCCTCTCAAAATGGATTGAGCCACACTTTGATATGTCATCATGGGAAACATACAATCTATCATGTAAGACACGTGACGAGACCAATGATGCAGTATTGGCCGATGCAGTCGATGCCGGAAAACGTATCGGTGCTATATTCAAGGAACCAACCATTACACCCTCAGCGATACAAGTACAAGAGATGGGATTAAAGAAAGCATGGGGTAGTCCCAACGGTGCCATGCGGAAAGGATGGAATGGTATTACAATTAGTAGAGATACTATCCATATTGAGGGTATTGAATTGGGATATAAGAATCAGGTATTATTTGAGAGGCATGCCGTCGGTGGAGAGTATGGTGCCGGATGGAATGAGGTTGGTGAGGGTACATTATTAACTACATATATTCCCAGTGATGGTGGCGCGCCGTTTGTGGTTGATAAACGTGATTTGACAGATAAACACAATGTATGTGTGGTATATCACAATCCATATGATAATGTACGTGAATTGGCACACTTGTTCTTCAAACGATGCTTGGAACATCAGGTAACGCCATACATTGTTACCAAGAAGACTGTATTCAAATGGCAAGAGGGATTCTGGGCAACAATGAAGAAGGTATTTGATGAGCAATATAAGGATGAATTTCTAAAGGCTGGATTACTCGATCGATCGGGAGGGGAATTGACACATTTAATTTCCGATGCGGCAACTATGCAATTGATCCGTTGGACTGACGGGGGATTCGGTATGGCAGCACATAACTATGATGGTGATATGTTAACTGATCAGATTGCACAGGTTCATCGTTCTCCTGGATTTATTACATCCAACTTGGTAGGAGTTTCTGATGATGGTACCTTGATTAAAGAGTTTGAAGCGTCACATGGAACCGTGACTGATTTATGGCTTGACCATTTAGAAGGGAAGGAGACATCACTCAACCCACTCGGCTTGGTTGAGGCATTGATTGGTGCCATGACACATGCCGCTCAACTTGAAATGGATGCCAAGCCATCTGATAAGTCCGTCCAAAGTATGCATGAGTTTACAAACAACTTTGCTACCACACTCCGTATGGCATTACATAATACCTTCCGTTACGGACAAGGAACAAGGGATATGTGCGGGCCAACAGGATTCACAACAGAGGACTTTATTGATAAGGTCGCCTGGCGTTTGAACCGTTACCTTGCCCAACAGATTGAGGCGGAGGCTCCACCAGAATTGAAGGAGGAAGATTTGGCCGTGCCCAAGGAGAAGTTGAACCAGATGGATCAAAAGGCAATCCTGAAGCTTTTCGACAAGTATGATAAAAGTGGTGAGGGTAAGATTGATTTCAAGAACTTTTCAAAGATGTTAGTAAAGATGGGTGTGGCTCCCAAGAAGGTTGAGAAGAAGGAAGAAAGTGGGGAGAAGTGGAGTAAGTAGAAATGATCAGTCATGTTGATAAGTATGTACATAGTTTTTGTGGTGTTTTAGAGATTGAGAGAAGTGAGGCAGTTTTATGTGGTGCCCTTGGAGAGATCTAGTAGGGAAGATGAGACATACAAGCTGTCCCAGATAAGATAAGAGAAATATGATATCATGTATCCTGTCCCAGATAAGATAAGAGAAATATGATATCATGTATCCTAGTCATGTGAGGTGCCTGACCTTGTCTACTCCTTGCCAGAGGATGAACTTTATGCCACCCTCCTAGATCTGCCTTTGTGCATATTTCTTCTACTTGAGGACCCCTTGAACCTGCGGCAGTTGACGACTTCAAGCAATCAGTCCAATGGAAATAAAGTCATGGGCAATCAGTGTGATTAATTTACAAGCACAAAAACAGGACAATAGAGCTAATCTCTACTCTTTCCATAATTTTCTTCCCTCCTCAGACCTCTATAAACATCCCACCAAACCCAATTTAAAGACATAAATTGACTACTCCTCTCTCACTGCATCCCTCTCATTTAATTCCACCCTCCTAACACTCCTTCACTTTAATACGATCCCTCTTGCCCGCCTCCCTCCCTCTTACTCCCCGTAAATTAATTCCCCTAAATATTTAGGCGTTCCCGCCCTGGTAGGCAAACCGCTGCCTCTTCTCGGCAGGTTTTAGAATTTGGAAACTACACATTAAGGTATCATCCACACTCATCATGGCACCGGCATTATCAAACTCTCCACAATAATTAGGTGCCGAGAACAATGTAACCAACTGTCTCCTCGCGAAGAATTCATACCCATCCTCCACAACCTGATGTGCACGACAGATCAAATCTAAATCATGACGATTTAAGAACTGTGCAACAATATCCTCCCCGAATGTAAAACTAACACCCCGATCATTCTCACCCCACCCATCAATATCCTTATCGGGATCACTCCATAACAAGTCACATAATAATCCAGTATCAGGTACGTCTGTCGGACGAACGATACGCTTAACTTGGTCTAAACTAGTTAATTCCGGTGATAATCCGCCATGCGTGCAAAAGATCTTTTCATCAATAACCGCAGCACAAGGCAGACAGTTAAAACAATCCGTAAATGTCTTCCACAACTTAATACCAAACCGACGTTTACATTCATCATAGAAACCATATATCCGGTTAATACTTGCACATTCATGATTACCCCTCAATACAAAGAAATTCTCCGGATATTTAATTTTGTACGCTAACAATAAACAGATTGTTTCCAATGATTGTTTACCACGATCGACGTAATCACCTAGGAAGATGTAATTCGATTCAGGTGGAAATCCACCATATTCAAATAGACGTAATAAATCGTAGTATTGACCATGTACGTCACCACAAATTTTAATGGGCGCCTCGAGTTCTAATAACATTGGTTGTGAAATTAGTAAGTCTCGTGAACGTAGACATAACATTTTAACTTCGGCCTCGGATAAATCGACTTGTTTACCTGGACGTGCACCTCGGACTGATAATAGTTTATCAATTATTACATCTACGGGGTCACTTAGTAAGGTCACTCCTTGACTTGTGTTAGAAGGTGGAGCTGGATCACCACCTGCTGCCGCATCTCCATTAGAAGCCATCTTATTTTTGTTATATTGATTAACTAGTGTGGATTACTACGATAGGGTACCACGCAGGCTAGGACGACTCTTCCTCCTCTATTCAATCAACACTGAGACGATCAAAACCTACGATAATAATAATACTGCTGTATACGATAGCTCTACTAATAAAGGGCTGGCTGCTCTTCCTCTCATTCACTTACGATACTTGCTTGCCAATGATGATTTGAGTTTTGAGGTTGTTGATCGTAAGTTGAATTTCTCTATTATTTATTTGTGACAATGCACTGCAATTATCAAGGACGCTATCGGTATATTATTTACCTTGTCACTGATACCTCTATATCGTCAGTAGGGCGGCGGTGATGTCTACAATGTAATTAACACACCCTAAAATTAACTGGTGGTGGCCCCTGCCAACCTCTTTTTGCAAAATTTGAGTTCGCACGCATTTGGCCTCTTGTTGTTATTATTGAGGCGACCGCGGTGAGGAGTGAGGAGGCTGGCAATTAGGGATGGAGGGACTATGTGGCAGTTGTTGAGTTATAGGAGAGTTGGTGATCTCTGTGTTTGCACATCGGTAATCAAATGAACAGTAGAAATAGGAGTGCACATCATGTGATCATTTTTTTTCAAGGTGCATGATGCACCGATGGACGAGAGCTGCTTAAAGCCCTGCGGTATACTTATGTCGTCTGCAGGTATACTTATGGACGGCGTCTGCAATGGTGTTACTGAAGTGGAATAGATATGATGGGTTTCATTGCAATAAGTCGCATGTAGAATTTTCAAGTCTTGCCGATTCGTGGAGAATTCTGCTCCTTTGCACAACCTGATGTCTCATACAAGACACAAAGACAATGCAATGCAATCAACCTAGCATAAACATGATAGATGATAACTCAAGAAAGAGACGTCGTCAAGATACATACTTTCCACCACGTAAAAGAGCAAGGATAGAGTTAAATGATATCAATAATGATGATGATGTCAATTGCAATAATAAGAATAAGAAAGATGAAAGAGTAAATCAAATACAACAGAATAAGAAGAAGATAGTTCCAATTATTACTACCAACTTCACGACATTGAAAAGAAGAAGAAGAAGTAGTAGTAGTGAATGCAAACGATCAACAAATAATAAACAAACCAACAAACGATATCGTCGTCGTCCGTTAATTCGTTTATTAACTGTTAATAAAAGTAAATCGTCAATAGTCGATGCATCACCAACGTCATCGTTTCGAGAAGTGATTGCACAAGGAAAGATCACTCACATATTAAGAGAGTGTCATTCGAAAGCATTCGATTCAAATGGTGATAATGATACAAGTTCCAGTACAAAAGATAGTTTATACGGGAATGGAGGAGAGAATCATATGAATACTACATGTATATTTGGTAATGAAACATTCAAGAGTTCACCACTGTTAATGCCAAAAGAATTGGTTGATACTCCTCGTGACGTTATTGGGAAATCAAATACAGCTAGTAGTCCAACATCAGTTGCTGCCATTAATCATCTTAAAGAGAAACAGATGCCAGACGATGATGATGACGTTGAGGAGAACGATGGTTTGTACTACATGCTCAGAGGTACAAACACTTCACATTTCACAAATGATGATGATAATGGTGGCGACAGTACTTCGGATGACTCTTTTGCTTCATGTCAAGATGTAGAACCGCATGATAATGAGAATGTAACCCACACAGTAACACCGAGAGATGATGATACAACAAACACAGCAGGAGACGAATTAGATCGGCAAATAGATGGTGATACTACAACAACAACAAATACGTCGCCAACCAACTTATCCGTTGCCTCCACACAGACCGAGTATTCAGAGTTAACATCGTCACCCTATGATCAAGATGATGATACAAACTCTCTTTACAGCTTACCATTTCACTTCATGTCACCAGAAGAACAGTCGCCCAATACATCATCATTTACTTCTACACCGCATAGCAACATCTCCTTCTCTTTTGCGGGACAAGGCTATTCGCCACAAAGAAAAGTAGACAGTCCAATCTTAGAAAACAATGAGTATTCTCCAATCAAACCACGTCCAAGCAAGAGACCAATCATGACTACCCCATTTCCTTCCACAATTAGTCTACTCCCTCCATCACCACCTTCTGAAGACGAAGATGCTTCAGTTCAATATGATCAATCTCCACCATTCAACTTCATGTCAGAAGATTATATGACACAACAATCAGCCTTTAATGATGATTATGAATACATGCCACGTGCATCCCTATCATCTCTCATTAAGTATATCCTCCGTTTTGTAATCGAGTGGCTGTTGAGAGTGCTGATTGGTAAAGTCCCATCCAATAATGATGACAATATCAACATCATTGATCCACCTACTCCTCCTAAACCTCGTGATAGTATCTCAAGTTCTCGTCTGGCATCAGCTACAGTTACTTCTCAACCAAGTTTGTGCAGACGTGAACGACAGGTTAACTCTTCCAGAACATCGATATCAACTCCTACATCTAATGTGAATGTATCCGCTGTCGATCATCAAAATGAGCAAACACCTGCCTCTTCCGGTAAATGCACAACAAAGACTACTGTACAACATCACGTGAAGAAGCTCCCAACAACAAAGCCACCATCCGGTTGGAAGAATCTCTTCAAGCCCAAGGAGGGAGAATGGAAATGCAAATCTTGTTACTACATTAACCCCCCGGAGGCTATGACATGTGATTCCTGTACAGCTATTAAGGATAGACCACCTGGTCAGGTATTAAAGTCTTGTCTTAGGGATAAGTCTACTAATGTCGTCCACAGCGGTGTTTCTAATAATGATACTGGCAAGACACCGTTTAAAGCTCGAAGGGAGAAGAGGGAATATGATGATTCGTCAATTGGAAATGAAGAGAATGATGAGGAGTCTGACTCTTATTCGTCATATGAATCTGATAGTGAAGAAGAGGGTAGTGAGACGTATTCGGAAGATGCTGATGAGGAAGAAAGTTATAGAGGAGCACCAGAATGGACAGGTGAAAACGACGAAGAAGAGACGGATGACGAGGAGGCGGAGGAAGAGAGCTCACCAAACAAGCGTGTCAAACGAGTAGTAACATCTCCTTCACAAGCTCCACCACCACCGACTCCTGCCCCTCCTCAGACTATTCGGAAACCCACTCGATCTTCATATGAGCTTGTCGATGATCCATCACACAATAGTGACACAGCAGCAACAACATTTACAAGTAGTAAACGAGTCAAGCGTGATTGTACTCCTCAAGACATGACAAGTTGTAGTGCATCAAGTATTGTTGCAACTCAACCTGGCATTATCAAGAGAAATTTATCAGATACCATGTCAGAAGATATTCCTTCTACCTCAAATAAAATGGCTCGAGAAACAAGTGGCGAATCTATGATGGATGACGTTAGTGTCATATACAGTGAAATGGATACCGAACAACGTCCAGGCCTTATTCAGAGAAAGTCATCCGATAACATGTCTGAGCTTTCACATTGAAGATTGTCCCTTGAGTATTTGTAGTAGCATATTTTTAAAATGTTAAGCGTTAATTGACTACGACAGTCTCTTCTAATCTCTTACATCGTTGTTCGACGTCGCTCTTTCGAAGAGTAATAGTCTTAACATCTCCATTCAACTGGACTAATCCAGGCTTGGCACCCCTTGGTTTACTTACATTCCGTGCTCTTGTCATACTAACCTTGATTACTGATTGACCAATACATTTACTCTTCAATGCAGCAAGTGATGCAGCATCGAGTATATCCTGTTCATCTGGTGATTGAGCGTCGGTACATAAGACTACATGTGATCCCGGACAACCAGACGCATGATACCACCAATGTGATCCCGATCGATGTTCTGGTGAGAGTGAGAGTACATCATTATCTGTAGCTTGTTTGCCTACCCGAATCTCAGTCTGACTTTCTGAATAATATCGTCTATATGGTAATCTTCCACCCTGAACTTGTTTACTCTGTTCCTTATTCATAGCATCTTTTTGTTTCTTTGCTCTTCTATTCTTTGCATTCTGCTCGATATTCTTCTGTTTCTGACTTTCATCATCACTTATATCTAACTCTATTATGTATTGTACTACTTGTGATCCCTCTGCATATAATTCTTCTAACTCATCTATTGATAACTGCTTCTTACTCTTGAGTGGTGCTTTATTAAACTGCTCCTCAAGCCAATTTAACTTTTGTAACCTATCTTGTAAATCTTTGAGATCATCCTTGAAAGTTTGTATATCGGGAGCTTGTTCTAATTGTTGCAATAACTTATCCTCTTCTTCCTCCGATACACTACTACTACTTTCACTTGCATCAATAGCTGCACGTAGCTTATCATACTGTTCTTCGGCACTTCTGATACGTGTTGATACCTTACCGATCTTCTTGTGAGTACGAAGTTGTAAACGTACTGTTTCTTTTTTGAGTATTGCTATGTTGAAAGATGTTCGGGTCGGTATAGTATCATCATTATCATTATCATCAGAGGACATGAATAGTTGTGTAAACGACGATGGTATAGTAGTAGTAGTGGATAGATGATATTTAGGAAAAGTTGTAACTAATGGTTGATGATGGTAATTTGATGCATAATTTTGTATGCATGTGGAAGATGAACACTTTGGAGCCATTGATTGAAAGGCAGCAACCCCATTCCATCTGCTTCTTTGCAATACACCTCTTCTGGTAATTCTATGAATATTAGGCCCCAGAAATGCCATTGTAATTAGAAATCTATATGCAAAGTTCATCATACGCATAATTGCAATAAACTATGAGACTACTTGCTCATCAAATGAAGGATATTAATTTACCTTGCTTGAGGACTAGGAGGAGGAGGATGCTGTGTATGTGATATAACTACAACAATTGTAATGGTAAAAGTATATAAAAGAACAGCTCGATAAACTGCCGAGAGTTACACACACACACTAGGACATATCGTCGTCTTTACTAAATAATATCTTGGTGATGGGCCCGGGACACTAAGAAAGGAGCACTGACGCATGCCGGCCATCAGTAAGTTCAAGCAATGACGGCGAGGTGAAGATTCATCGAAGAAGGTATTATTGATTGCAGAAAAAGGTATTATTATTGCGCTGATGATATAGTATTAAGTCCAAGCCGATAGATATAGAGCTTAGATACCGTACAATTACTTAAACACATACATAATAAAAATATAAGAAGGAGAATCATGTCTCAGCCATCACAGCATCTATCTCGAATACGGTGTATTGGTAGCAGCGGTGTTGATGTTAGTATCCGAAGAAGACGACGGTTTCACTGTTTGGTACCGATAACAGCATTAACATGCCTTGCAATACATGAAAGCACATCATTGATAATACCAACACAACATCATCTCTCACCATATCACACATCATCATTGACTGGATTTCAATATCGATCATCATATCGGCTTAAGCGTAGAAGAGGGGATAAATTGAATACAGTTGATATACGATCAATATTTCAGTTATACTTTGCTCCGCCGGATAGTTGCAATTGCAATTATGATAATGATGCACATCTTGTGAACTTAAAGAGATGTGAAAGACAACAACAGATGGTGAAAAGGAGGTATTATAATGCAATGAGCGCTAGTCTCAGTAGTGTAAGATGTTCTACATCTTTGTGCATGGCAAAAGAATCAGATTCAAATGGTGATGGCAAAAATGAAGATAAAAGGAAGAAAGATAAGACTTCCAATAGCAAAAACAATAAAAGAAAGGACGGCAGTGCAGGTATTTCCAAAGGCAGTAATAAGCAACCGAAACAACAGCAGCAGCGTTCAAGAAGAAAGAAGAATGGCAAGAAGAAACAACAAAATAGATCCAAGGGTAAAACAAAGTCAAATAGAAGTAAAAGTACAATCAAAACTAGTGGTGAGAATACAAGTCTTAAAGGATTCAAGAGTGAGCAACAGTCTCCTGTTACTTCAAAGGTAGAGGATTCAAAGAATAGTAAACCAAAAGAAGGTGCTGACAATGAGGCCTCTCTTCAAAAACGTGTTATTCAACTAGAAAGCATAGTATCCAATCAAATGACTGAGATACAAAAGTTACGCCGTGAGATTGATGACTTGACCAAGTCTACAGCCGTATTTGCAAATGTTGTCAATATATTACAAGAGGCAGGATTAAGGATAGACGAGGATGACAATGTAGCACTGGGTAATGAGGATGATGATGACGTGACTGTTAAGAGACCGGATACTCTATCAACCTCCTCCAATATATCATCTGATCAAGTTCCATTTCAAACTATAGATGATATGGAAATATTCGGTATAGCACCCAA
>Ga0214481_100511_pt1 | contig 19600 bp, 21 predicted proteins | sample M1_20Mar14CPVII9_4_FD_165057 | JGI IMG/M metagenome (GOLD analysis project Ga0214481, IMG submission 165057) | Marine eukaryotic communities from Monterey Bay, California, United States - M1_20Mar14CPVII9sort6BwellG10 | ecosystem: Environmental > Aquatic > Marine > Unclassified | place: USA...
CCTGAGAAAACACACAAATGTCTATCACGCAATGACCGCTGCACCCAAAAGCATCAGCTCAAGTTGAATAAGCTTCTTTGGGGTACTTGCGAAGTATTTTGATGGGTGGGCTCCGGTCATACTGCCTGTTGATGTAACTGTGCAGCAAAGTGGCGTTTTGCGCACAAATAGCAACAAAACGCCTGAGAAAACACACAAATGTCTATCACGCAATGACCGCTGCACCCAAAAGCATCAGCTCAAGTTAAGCTTCTTTGGGGTACTTGTGAAGTATTTTGATGGGTGGGCTACGGTCATACTGCCTGTTGATGTAACTGTGCAGCAAAGTGGCGTTTTGCGCACAAATAGCAACAAAACGCCTGAGAAAACACACAAATGTCTATCGGGCAATGCTTAAAAGTGTTCACTGTAGTTGAATAATTTCTTCAGTGTTTGTAAATGCTTTGTTGCTACCAGGCAAAGAGGGCTCATCATTGTCTCCTTTGTCATAAATGTGACTTTGCAATGACTTGTAAAACTGCCTTCTACAATTACTTTTCATGTCACAATGGATAAAATCGCATATTGCCTTAATTTTGTAATAATATGTATCATCATAGATAGCAGAAGTAGTATTCTTTTATCATCATCGTCCTCTTTATCATATGCTTACGTTGATAATATTATAATATGTCTTCTGTTAAAGTTATATCATATGAGCAGCAATCAATAAACACTGCACCGACCTTAGCTGAATCTGATGACGATCAGCTCGGCAGTGGTAGTGTATCATGGCGAGGAGGATCATCAGTAGTTAGTTCTATATACAGTAAAGAAGATGAATTATTACCGAGCTCACCAATGGATAACATATTACCACCACTCCGTCCATTAACAACTGAAGAACAAGCACAACTTTCTGAATTACTCCGGGGTAAACTGAATTTAACGAACACATCATGTGCACTTCAAGCTGAGGAGGATGCTACCGATTTAATCAATTATGTATGTGAACTTATCGAAGATAAGATGACGGTTGGGGATATATGTGAAGGTAAGAAGCATTATACTGCATTGCAATAAGTAGGTATTATGATTTGTGAAAATGAAAATCTAAATGAAGCCATCATCTATGATGTTCTATCTAATCTTAAACACAATATCATCAACAAAAATTAAATTCTATATCTTACATACAATATCATCATCATTATTGAATCAAAGAACTCGAGTTTATGGAATTAGAGATTTGTGGCTTTGAAGTGTTGAAGGAGATTCGCAAGTGCCTTGCAATATTTTTAAGCGAACTAAAGGATGATGTGAGTGATACAGATAGTTTAGTAAGTGGAGGTAAAAACTTTGCCAGGAGTCAATCTATGCCTTTACCCGAAGATGATGCCGAAGCTAGAGCATTCCAATTAGGTAAGAGTCTTCGGTATTTGCACGTTTGTATATAAAGTTGTGTGCTCATGTCTTATGCTCATATCTTATGTTCATAATATCTCATGTCCATATGTTCATAATATCTTTGTATATCTTACAGCTGCTGCCGCTGCAGCTCGAAGGAATAGCCTCGAGAGCGAGTTACGTCCTAAGAACGTCGTCGATATCGATTTATCTTGTAAGAATGTAGCAGCAAAGAAGGAGGATGAAATGAAACGCACGCTATCTCGCGTCAAGAGTCTCAAGGAGAGAGTGGCAATGTACACTACTGGCGAGGAGGAGAAGATTGATATTGACAAGTTAAAGAACGAAGAACTGCAGGATGTCATCGACAACCCTACTCTTAATGAAAAGGAACAGGAAAGTCCGTGTTAGTATTGTTTTATCATATGAATTTATGTGTTTATATGAATTGTTGGTGATTTGAGTGCTTCATTTGGCCTTCATATATTTTGATTGTCTTTGCAAGCCATATACACTAACATGAGTTACTATCATCTCTCTTGATCTTCATAAACCGTGAAACTCGCATCTTCTAGACTGACAAGATGAAGGAAATACAAGCTAAGTATGGCATGATGAAGATGCAAATTCAGTTGGACAAAGTGCAGAAAGCTATCGAGACCAGTAAGAAGAAGCAGGCAAAGGGAACCACTAAGACACGGGCTGAAAGAGAGCTTGCACCTACTAAGGGCAAACGATCCAGTATTGATCTATCAGCGAAAGTAGTTGCAATGAAGAAAGATCAAGAGCTTGATGCAGTTAGACGACAGTCATCAACCATTGACGATAGACGAAACTTGCTCAAGGAGGCCCAAAGCACGAAAAAGATCGAGGTAGAGACAGTTAAAAGTCACCTAGTTGTAACAGAAGATGAGCACGCCAAGCGTAGGAGAGCATCTTTAATGAAGATCATGAGACGCAAGTCACTTTCTAAAGACGACAAGCAGTTTAAAATGGAAGAAGTAAAGCAGAGGTATGCCAACTCCAACAACCCCGACGAACAGGCAGCTGTAGAAAACGAGCGTCGTGCTGAAACAAAAGCAATCTTAAATAATAGACGATTGAGCAGCGAAGAACGGAAGCAGCAGTTGAATATGTAAGTCATATACACTTATTTCAGAGTTGATGAAAATGCAAACACTCATATATCATATATCTCTTACACTATGCACCTCTTTTTAGTTGCAAGCAAAAATACTCATCTTCTTCCATTGCTGCTGCGGCTGCAACAACACGGCCAAACCAAGTAGCCACGCGAAATGCCAAGTCATATGCCAGAAGACGTCGGTCAAGTATAGAGGCTTTAGAAGCATCAGTTACATCTGACGGCAAAAGTTACGCCGAAAGGCGACGATCATCAATTGAGAAGTTGGAGCAGTCGATGGTAAATAAGCCGGGGGTCAACAGAGTCTTGAGCCTCCGTGAACGTATTGCGTTGCTCGGAACACAATAGAGCAATAGAAAGGTTTAGACGTGGAATGGCACTGCACAAATATATGGAGAATAGGATAGACATTTTAACTTAGGAGAGTGTAATAAACAATAGTGTCCACTACTAATGCACCACTGCCTCTTATCCAGGTGCCTAGACAGAAACATTTTCATTCATATATTGGTGGTGAAAGAATGGACAAAAAAGGATACTCGAAACACTCATTCAGTTCATTAATATTTAAATTGTATTCTACTAGGTGAACACGGGGTCCATTAGTCTCACTTCTCTTCAATGCCCCTCATTCATTCATTCATTCATTATCTAGGGAACACACATCTATCAATTTATTATTACACACCCCCATTCATTCGTTTAAATTCGATCCTCCAATGTGGAAAGTAACTCGAGGAAATCATCGACATTTACTTCATCCCCACCAACCTCCCTAGGCCTCGAAGTGTTGAAGGGTAAGGGGAAGTCAAATCCGTACTCATTACTACTGACCGAATGCTCCCCGATACTGAAGTCAGCGATAGAAGAGCCTGCATCAGAGACACAGTTATGGATAACAAACTGGTCGTTAATGGGCTGCTCGTTGCCTTCAGAGGAGAAGTTCAAGCCAAAGTTCAAGGATGTCACACTTTTAGATGATACTGGAGACACTGGATTAAACAGAGGAGGAGGAGGAATCACTGCAGTAGTCGTGGGATAGAACATACCCATCATGTCAGGATTGGGTTGTTGCTCAACACTCATCTTGATCTTCTTCATGGGGTGAGACAAGAGTGTCTTTTCTTCTTCATATTCGGAAAGGCGTCGCTTGTAAATACCCTTTGACTCTTCAGCCAATTCCTCAAATATCTTAAATGAATGCTTATCAAGCGCTTTCCAGGTTGCACACAAAATCTTGGTAATCTCCTGAAAGGTCAAGTCGCCGTCCTGAACCTTCTTGTGAGAACGAGGGGAATCTTTAGCCGACAAGAAATAAGCTAGTGTTTGACGGATCTCGTTACTGTAATAAGCAAATGATATGATCACATTATTAGTAAACAACCAGAAGAATGAATGAAAAGAAAAAAAGTATACTGTGTTTTCTCACCTCCTGAGATTCAACACATCAGTAGTAGAGACGGTGCCGAGGAAAGCTCCCTCTTCAATACCTTTCATAGCTTCTTGCAAGAACGGATATGATTCGAGTCCTGGCGTTGCTGCAATCAAACGACGAGTAGATTCCTTGGATGTCTCTCCGCGATCATAGGCCTCGAGAAGCTTTAGGCGCTTAAACCTATAGAATAAGTTATAGGATGACAATGGACGTTTGGGACGATTGTCGTCTTTAGTAGCCGCAGCAGCTTTGTTAACCTTTTTGTTGGGTGTAACTACAGGCTTGACAGGGAGGAGCACGCTTGAGGAAACCTCAACAGAAGTAGAAGGCAGTACTACCTGCATAACATTACTGCTCAACTGAGGGGACACGGCAGCTTCGTTGATAAAAAATGGCTGTTCCACAGGTAAATCCTTAATGACAGGGAGACTGATAGCAGAAGGAGTCTCAACATGAGCATTCTTGGAAGGGGAAGGTGCAACAACCATCTTGGATTTAAGAGACGAAATCCCATTCACCTTCTCATACTCGGCTACCCGAGCTTTGTATAAGTGCCGGCCTTCTTCAGCTAATTCTTCAAATACTGCATGGGATATAAAGAAATTTGTGAGCTCAATTAATGTGCATAAGATATGCATAAATTTATCATACATAAAATAATACTGCCAAAACAATAAATGAATTTAACAAATAAAACAACATATAAACAATGCATATTAACCACTCACCCGATAATGCAAACTCATCAATACCCTTCCAACTAGCGACCATTAGTTTAGACATTTCAAGGAAGTTCAACTTTGAATTACCTGATCGGTGAGAACGAGGGGAAGTATTGGGGTTTAGATTATCTACCAGTGTTTTTCTAATAGTATTGCGACGACGTTCCTTCAAATATTCCGAAGAGGATAGAGGGGATGAAATACCATCACCAAATCCCTCAAGTCCAGGAGGTGTTGTTGTCATTAGTTTGGTAATAAATTCGGTATCATCATTAGATACTTGGAGAAGCAAAATGCGTTTATAACGGTAAAACAAATTGTAAGCTGAGAGCGGACGTTTGGGCTTCTCCATCTTCTTATTAGTATTCATTATTGCAAAGAGGAGGAGGGGAGTAGTAAGGCGGTAAGTTATTGTGGCCGGCTATTGAAGTTATTTATTATGAGAGTTTAAAATGACACACATGCCTCTATTAGTTAGGTATCCAATGTTCTTTCCTGATGTGTACATCCTTTGCACCAACGCCATATACTTAGTGTATCAAACTAACTTGTATATCTCAGCAGTTGTGTAGAGGGTTAATGTTATTCTCTACATAATCTATATCACTATGCATCACCTTTAGAACAGTCCATTGGGAACATCAACCTCGTTCTCATATATCTGTTTCAAACTCTGTCTCGCCCTTATCAGGTGTGCCTTCCCATCCAAGTCAACTAATACTTCTGGTGCCTCCGGGAAACTATTGTAATTCTTAGTCGACATTCCTGCACAGTAGGCACCACTTCCGTCCATTACAGCTACATCCCCAATGCTTGCTGTACGCAAGGCACGCTCCTCAAGTGCCTCTGGCTCACCAGGCTTAGGTGTCATAAGATCTCCCGACTCACAGCAATGCCCAACTACGACAACACTTTCAGTAGAGGTACCGACATCTTCAGTCTTACCTGATGCTGGAAGGATTGTAATAGGATGGATTGCTCCATATAAAGATGGACGTAAAACATCTGTCATACCAGCATCCATCTTGAGAAAGATGTGTCCATCTTCTCCTGACTTGGTTGATACCTAATAGCAGCAGCGAGGGAGAATAATGGTAAGAATACGATTTTATTAATATTCAACACATATTACAGAAACGACATACACAATGCACAATACATACACAACGATGAAAGAGTAGTACTCACCTTGTCTTGGATAGTAGTCACAAGAGCACCAGCATTTGCAACTAAGTATGTTCCAGGTTCAATTTCCAACTTCAATTCTCTTCCATGTTCTTTTGCAAATTCCTTAAATGCATCAGTAACTGGAGCACCAATCTCACCCAGGTCGGTTGTCTTCTCGTCTGGATTACGCCCAACCTTGTATCCTCCGCCTAAATTTAATGTAGTGACAGTATCCCAAATAGCACAGAATGATAACGATTTCTTTGCAACACTTTGCCAAATTGCTGGATCAGATCCTGATCCGATATGTGTATGTACCCTTTCAACCTCCAAGCCATACTTATCAACAATGGAGGGGACGGTACCATCTGTAACAGTTTCATGCCAAATACCAAATGATGATGCAGGACCACCGACATTTGTTTTAGAAAAGCCAGTAGCAGAAGATGAGAATCCACCCGATCCAACACCTGGATTGACACGCACACCAACCTTTTGAGATGTGCCCGCAAATGCTTTTCCAAATCGTTCCAATTGTGATACAGAACATGCATTAATCTTAACACCCATTTTCACCAACTCTTCAAAGTCCTGTGGTAATTCCTGTGAACTTAAACTAATCTTCTCAGGAGGTACACCCATATCCATTGCCCTGCGTACTTCAAATCCTGAACTAGCATCGATACATATTCCTCGACTAAGGAAATATTTCAATATACTCCCATTTGGACATGCCTTCATGGCATATCGAACTGTTAATCCATATGCGTTTGGGAATGCCAAACAGTCATCTGCAGATTTAGCAAGCGTCTCAAGTGAGTATGCATATAGTGGTGTGCCGGAAGCAGTATCAATACATGATTGTGCCAACTCTGGTGTTAGAAAGTTGGAAGATGTTGGAGGAGTGGCATATAAAGAAGATGTTGTTATTGATTTTGATATTAGTGCTTTATTAGTTGTGAAAGCATTTGTTGACGATATTGCCAAACAGATGGCGAGGGTAGATGATGATAACTTCATGATTACAATATCGTGGCGATATTAATATTGATACTATTACTAACAATTGTTCCTTTATGACGCAGCGCAAAGTGGATGGATGGCTAAAAACAATGCACTCATGAAAAACGTTTATCCTTTTTATCCCGCCATCATTTATCTTCAACTTTCAAGATTGTCGACTATCATCAAGGGGGAAGCAGTTACTTGCATTATCACAACACCATCATCATGTTTCATAATATAATATCCTTTATAATAATACCATTGCAAGCGGTAATAGCATTTCCCACTAGTACTAGAATATCTCATATCACAACATCATCACATAGACAACAACAATATATAACCCGACATTACAATACATATACAACAACAAGGATACAACAAGCATACGGTAAAGGATCAGAAATATGGCCTGAATGTAATGAAGAACCAATACTTTTGTCTTCATCATTTCCAAGTGGGATTATTCCACAATTTGCAAAGAATCTATTGGAGGATACCTCTATATCTTCATCTATAATAAATTTTAATGACACGGCAGCACCACAATCAACAACAATAATAAGAAGTAAACGCCTTGCAGTTCGTTCAACACTATCGCATCTTCTACAATCAGCAGCGACTGCATCATCTCGAAGAGCACGATCCACTGAAGAAATAACTGCTATTAGCAAAGGACCTGCATTATTAGCATTAGCATTACTTAGTGTAAATTGTGTTGACATACAACATGTAATATCTGTAATTGGAATGAGTACATACTTTATTGGATTAGCATCTTGGTGTAGATCACCCAAACAGGGGACTGCAGATGCAACAATTGTCAATATGCCATCATTACCACCATTGAAAGGACATGTTCCTACACTTGTTGCAAACCCTTTAGGGGCATTAACAAACTCAAGAGCATATAGAATATGGCTGAGAATCGGTGGAATCGTATCATTACTTGTACCTACAATTCTATTAACACAATTATTATTACAGAGCAAATTTCCAACTATAAAAGCAATGGAGTGGATTAATGTTGGTAGTCATATTACAGAGATTAAAAGAATAATAGGAGGACATATGTTCTTACTCTGTTGTCAGGCACTGTCAGAGGCAGTAGCACGCACTTCACTATTGCCATTACCCATTAGAATACTCATACCGGTATCTTATAATACACTAAGGCTATCATCTCTTCAAGCATGGGCTTTCAGCTCAGTTATTACTACATCATCTCCATTGAAGGTATTGGGCATTGCCAATCTTTTGTATTGGTATGCGAATCTCTTTTTATTTTTAATTCCCATTGGAGTCACTCGGTATTTAAGAGCCCATTTCTTCTGCATTGAGGCAACTGAAGTCATAGTAAGAAAAGGTGGCGAGGATTCGGTTGGGTTGCTGCCATGATAGTATGATACTATAGATGACACAGAACAACCAGTCATATCAAATGTAAATTAGATATACACTAGAGCTACACAATTGTTGAATGTAACTCAAGAATGACAAGAAATTAAAATCTTGTCGAGCCATTCTAGAACTAACTTTGAAACCAATGCATCATAACTTGGACTTTCCAACTCAAAATGTCCTACATTTGCTACAATCTCTGTATCCACTTTACTATTTGATCTCATCTTCTTTACCATATCTTCTAATTGACCAACTGACGTAAACTCATCTTTGTCTGCCATTATAAATAGTTTTGGAGATGTAGCAGTCACAATTGAATTGAAATGTCTATAGAATCCTATTGTAGCAAGTTTGCCGAATGTATATCCAACAGCAACATAGGCTGATATATTTACATTCTTTTCCTGTTCTAGTTGTGCTAGAGCTGAGCCACTTTGAGGTGCTCCGGCAGACGATCCCAATAGAATAATGTTATGATCTTTTCCATAAGTTTTACTAGCCCAATTCACCACATCTATAATTTGTTGAACCTCATAGGAATGTGCACATAGAACACCGCCCAGAACACCGCCCTTCAAGATTGGTGTTGATTGCATATTAAATGTAATAACTCTCCAACCTGTATCATCTTTCAGCTTGGTGTTGATGATATGCCGAGCTAGGCCAATAGTATTATGCTCACTACCTCCAAGGGTAGCCCATGGATGAACAGTGACAATCGTTCCTCGTATAGAAGATGTCTTAGGTTCAAATATGTGTACATCTCCAGCATTTGTATTATCGATTTGTTTAGTAGTCGGCATTTTATTTGTGCATCCGATTAAGGTACTCTCAATTGAATTAAACCATGTGATCTTCGCTATTACTATCTCCGTAACTTACAAAATATATCAACGAGTACTATATCATCAACCTTGCCAACCTGACTGGATGAGATTTTGATCATCACCTACACCTTACGCTAAACAAACAAAATAATGCAAGAAACGTATGGTAATCATATTCAGTGAATCTCCTCATCACAATGTTGTACCTATGGTAATATAATGACAATAATTACATAGCAAAAACCAAGTATTAAAATTGATATCAATCAAAGTAGTGCCGCACTAGTGGATCGCTCTAGGTCTGAGCTAGGGGGTCAAGCACTAATAATATAATCCAAAGGTGATAGAGGGACAAATGATATACAGCTCTAAAGTCATGGTTGTCGAGGATGGCATCGTCGAGAGTGATGTAACAAAACCTAGTATGGAACAACACAATGATACAATAACATCATCTGATACACAACAACCACAAGAGGAAGATGAAATTAAAGGTTGGGGATTTTCTGATCCTCGTTTACGACCCTTTGTTGTCATCTCTATAACATATCTACTCTTTACAGTAACTGATGGAGCAATAAGAATGATTGTACTACTACATGCATATAATAAATCATTCTCTGCATTGGAAGTTGCAATTATGTTTACATTATATGAATTAGCAGGAGTATTTACAAACTTGGCAGCGGGTATGATGGGAGCTAGATGGGGTATTCGATTTACATTGATATTGGGTCTTTGTTTACAGATACTCAGTTATGGACTACTATTTGGTTGGAAAGATGACTGGTCAAAGGGAACTGCCATCATATATGTAACAATTGCTCAAATGTTTGCTGGGATAGCAAAGGATCTAACAAAGTTGGGCGGTAAGACTGTTACCAAGCTTGTCACCCCTGAAGGAAAACATACACGTCTATTCCGATTAGTATCATTACTAACTGGCTGGAAGAATTCACTCAAAGGTATAGGTTATTTCCTTGGAAGTGCTTTGCTCGAAGTAAGCTATGAGTTGGCATTAGGATTCATGATGGGGTTGATTGTTATTGCAATGCCCTTTGCCATATGGGGATTAGATAAAGATTTAGGTACTGCAAAGAAAAAGAACAGTTCGTTGAAGGAGATATTCAAACTGGATAATTTCAACTTGAATGTGTTGAGCTTGGCAAGGTTATTTCTATTTGCTTCAAGAGATTTCTGGTTTGAAGTTCCGGTGAGTGTGTCTGTGTGTCAAATGCATATCATATGTCTTTCCTATTTGAGCAAGATCTTACACTTTAATCTATCACATCTATAGCTCCCGTTTTATCTTCGAAGTCCAGATTGTAATGCATTGGGTCCAGATTATGCTTGTTCACCAGAGCATGATACTTGTACGAATGGTGCAGTTTGCGATCCATCTCTTGAGTTCTGCGCTTCGGTGAACACTGGAGGTGGTTGTGGAGGAACTGGTCTTGATAGAGTAGTAGTTGGAGCATTTCTTGGTGGTTATATCATCCTTTATGGTCAAGTTCAGAGCTGGACACCACAGTTAGTTACAGGCCCATTGAATCAAACACCTCCAAATAAGATGACTGAGGTATTTTGGGGAATGATAAATTGCTATCCTACACTTATAGCAACAATCGTCGTTTATGCAAGTGAAGTCTTTCGACAGTATCGCTTGAGTGGTATGATAGCATGGCTTATTATTATCATAATTTCATTTGCAATTATATTTGCAATCAATTCATCAATACATTCATTCTTGGTGGTAAAGTATGCAAGTACAGACAAGGTTGCTGTTAGTGTGGGATTCTACTATATGAGTAATGCTCTTGGTCGCCTACTAGGAACATTAGGAAGTGGCTTTTTATATACATATGCTGGTGGTGCGGTAGAAAACATACCTGGCTATGATCCAGGCAGTGACGCTAGACTTGGGCTCGCTGCTTGTTTCTTAGCAGGTACATGTAGTAGTCTCCTAGCAGCCATCATTACCATTTGGATAAAAGATAACGATTCAGGCTTCAAGTGTGGCAGTTGGACTATTGTTGAAGAGAAAGAAGAGCAACCAAACCAAGAAGACAAAGATGGCGAGAAACAAGAAGAGTCTCAACAGCCTGATAGATTGAGCAGCAGCAAGTTGGAGTTACCGGCAACAGTTTAAAAAGCCTTGTACAGATAGATCGAAGTGTTGTTAATGTTAATATCTCATATATTTTGTGCATGCATTAAAATTTCCTGTTCCCTTTATATTGTTCGTGTCTTACATAAAATATGTAATAACTAGTGTGTCTTCTTTGTATTCATATCTTCACCGCTGAATCCCATTACATGGTCGACAATTCTCTGAAAGCTACTGATATTATTTACAGGCCGCTTCTGATTCGCATGGGCAGAGTAGAAAGGTAAGGGTGAGAATACTCGTATATTGTTCCAAAACTGTGTTGCTTTATCATCTGTTGTCCATTCTGATATACAATCTCTAGTGACACAAATATGTTTGCGCTTTTCCAACTCTTCTGCTAATTCTATTTGATGATTGTCCATTAACTTTGTATTAATCACTGCATTTATAATCTTTCTTTGTATTTTCCCTTTAATTGGTTTAGTTGATTCTGAAATTGACAATGCTTCCAGTAAAGTACCTGCTCCAGCATGGCATAGTATTATATCTGCACGCTCCATTTCAGCTGATAATGAAGGTAGAAATCTGTACCATTGTATACGTATATTGCAATATTGTTGTTGTTTTGTGTTTGTATTTTTAGTAACGTCATTATTGTCGGCCGATAACGCCCTATCAATTGGTACACATATCATTACTGATCCACTACCATCATCATTATCATTAGTCTTCTCATTCTGTACCCTTTGCCGTTCATTAATCGTCAAAGAAGAAGGTATGAAAGTAAGAGGACATATACCTTTGCCATATTGAATAGTCAAATCAATATCATAATATGATGATTGAGTGGATGACAATTCCGCTGAGGACAATAACAAGGAAGAGGTCAAAGAAGATGACTGAGAATGACCATGAACTGATACATCCGAGGATGATAATAAAGCTGATGGCGAATGCATAGATGAGTGCAATGAGACGGATTGTAATGATGTCTCCACCACCTCGTGATGATGATGAGCCATTGCGGTTAGAAAATGAAGAGAACATAACGACTGAGTGAAATCGTCAAAAGAAGTTGTGCCTACGGTTGCAAACACTCTTTTCATTGATACTGAACTACTGAGTTATGAGTTATAATATCGATATAACTAGGTAAATAAGATAAGCTCTCATACATGCAACCTTTTAGCTTATGAGAGTGTATTGTATGTAGATCAATCAAATGCCCATAAGCAATTAAAGCCCCCGGACTTTCCTTGTGGTTTTGCAAATTGCAAAGCAAAAATACAAAATACCGTGTGGCGGCATGCATACTGCCAATGTTGGGGAAACTTATACTAGTCTCATCATATCACAGAGATAAATAGGGATTTAGAGTTAACAATCATTGGATCAAGAAATAATCAAAGTATACACAATGAAATACCACAAACTAGACTGTTTTAGTCTTCCCGATGAGCTATTCAATAAGGAAACTAATGTCAACAAATGGCTAGCTCTAACAACAACTGTCAATGGCAAATTCCCACCTTCATCATTGAACAAAGTAGCTCCAATAGATAGAATTGTTGAGATCGAGAGGATTATTGGCATAGCGTTATACATGATCGGCAATACGTTAATCTTTGCTCTGCCAATATTGATTTTGGCAGCAGTATTTCTAAAGCTCTTCATTGGTTACTTTGGTATATTATTTACAATTAGCAAGTTCTACTTCTTTCCATACTTTATTAAAAAGTACAACAGACCAAAGGAATTATCAAATGATGTTAGAGATAACCAATACCTTCATACTGAACGGAATAATCAAAAGTATACATCTTTACGATTTGTTTGGCCAGACTCAATCTCCAGACCTGCATTAGATGATTCTCCTGTGATATTTTGTTGTATTCCTCATGGTGCTGGAAAGTTTGTTTTGTAGTGTGTTATTATGTTCAATATGAAGTCTTGGTGACTTGGCTATTCATCTGACTTTTATCTGCCTTATTTGATTGCAATTGTAACCTTAATGTACTAACATATGTTGCAATCGTCTCTCTTTCGTCTTCGTAAATCGTTACAATGCGATTTTAGCTCCTTTGGGTATCACATCCTATCCAATATGGAGTAAGTTGTTTAATGATAGATTGACACGATGGACATGCGCTCCAATAGTTCTGAAGTTACCACTCATATCATCTTACATGAAGAAAGTTGGGTATGTGGCTGCCAAAACAAAGAACATTGTAGATACATTGACAAAAAAGGAGTCAAATATTGGTATCATCTTAGATGGCATTGCAGGGATGTTTCAAGGACATGATGAGATTGCTCATATCCAACACCGAAAAGGAATTGTGAAGATTGCACTTAGAACAGGTACTCCACTTGTCCCTGTGTATGGCTTTGGTCATACGGCACTTTGGAAGGTAGTGACCGATCCGTTTGGTATACTTGAGATGCTTAGTGTCAAGCTAGATGTTTCAATTTGTCCCTTCTTCGGGCGTTGGGGTTGGTTTCTTGGGCCTCCCAAGCGTGTTGCTGTTGCTGTTTGTGTTGGCGAACCAGTAAGATGTCCACTGATTGAGAACCCAACGCAACAAGATATTGATAAGTATCATGCACAACTAGTCAAACACTACATTGAGCTCTTTGATCAACATAAAGAAGCATATGGCTGGAGTGATAAACATTTGAAAATAGCTGGCTAAATAATAAACAAAACTTGTGGTTGGTTCTTAATGTTTACTTGATCGAAATAATCAATATTAAGAAGATCTCTTCTTTTGAAATACAAACACAGCAGTACCAGCATCAATCATTCTCTTCCAAGAATGCTTCTCTGATATAGAAACTGTATTGTCTCCAAATATATGTGGTAGCAGTGACGGTCTCAGTATCATGGTATTGTTTTGCTCATTTATTGATTGTATAATCTCTATACCAATATCCTTCCCCTCACAGGGGTATGCCGCCAAATCTAAACCAACTTTGAATGCTTCTTTAATGATTATTGTTTCCAACGTTGTTTCAGAATCATTCTCATCTTCATCTATATATGCCCGCGGTACATGAGATAAAATAAAATAGCCATCTTCTCTCAACAACTCAAATGCTGATGTCAATAGAGGTACCAGGGATGATAAATCATAGAGTACATCTGTTGCCAATACTGTATGATATGTTGTTGGCAAACTTGCTCTATCCAACATTGTTGTTGTATCTTTCCCCCATTCCAACTTTTCTACATGCACATCACAATTTCTATTGATCTTATCTCTGTTTGCATCTCTGTTTATCCGACATAACTCTAATGCGTCATCATTATTATCTGTCTGGACTAGTAGAGAGGGACCTTTGTAGATATTTGCAGCATTAGATTCGTCAGTATCTTCTTCATTACTTCTCGTAGCCATCGACATCAACGATAGAGAAGACATTCCTGTACCAGACCCCAACTCGATAAGCTCACAGTTTGGTGGAAATAGAGCATCTCGTATCACCTTCAAATTTTGCATTTCATTCTGATCAATATCACTAAACTCTCTTGCAAACATTTCGATGAATAGAAATGCGCCAAGCCAAACACAACAACCAGTAGGATCAGCTGTACCATACGACATATCAAGCATATCCATTGGAGTGAGCTCCGAGAGGCAGTGTATTGTTAGTGTGGTTTCTTCTCCATGAGAGTTACTTGGAGACAAATTAATGCGCAGTGGTTGCGTATGAAAGGATGTCATTGCAGGATCGGTGGCAGTTATTCATATGCTCTTACTAGGTACCTACTGTATATCGAATCATCTACACATGGCCGCCATATCGTACACCTCCAATCATACTGATTTTGAAGGCAACATATTGTAGACAATAATTTACTTTCAGTAATGCACAAGTTTTCTTACTCAAATAAGGCTAAACAAATACTATATCTAATATCATTTCTCATTATAGTTGCTACAGATCATTAATACAATATAGGCAGTGCGCTCGTTAGATAACTAAGATGATATTTCACTTGGTAGTGTTCAATTGACAACAGATCTGCGGTATCTTTTTGGTATCCTTGGGAGGAGTAGTTAGTAGTTACTAGTTTATGTTATTGAAGTCACTGGTATCTTTTTCTGGCCGAGATAAAGAGGGGTCAGTGAGCGAGCGAGAGGTGTGTCACGTTGAGTTTCGATCCTTCCTTGTTGTGGGCTGTTTTGTTGCTTGATGTTCTAAACGAGGCTCAAAAGTATAAGAGATTCTCGTTAGTTTAAGCTACCTTGTCCATCTTTCAGAAAGCAGATGATGTAACTTTTGAAACTCGTCTTGATTGCTTTCATACCAATCATCTAAAGGTTGGGGCATGGGTGGTAATGATGGTAGACATATTATCGACTTATCGTCATCAAGATTGCAAATAGATACTTTTGGATTGTGAAGTTGCTTTTGCATTCTAATATACTCTCGCAAAGCCTCTGCATTGCCTTTACCAAATTGAATATCATCGCCACTACCTTCACCATCAATATCATTCGTCCTATCATGTCCTTCATTAGTAGCACTCTCAATAAACACTACTGCATCAACTTGGTATCCTCTTGACCATAATGACTCTAAGCTGGATATGGTAACACTTATACCTCCTAATCTATCGTCACCGACGAATATAACCGGTATATGTAAAGATGAATACAAATCTGCTTGTGTTGACCAACCCCACTGATTTTTAGTAGAAGATTCATTCAATGGCGATGACGAGGAAGGGCTTAGTACTCCACCAGCAGTTTCAATTATTGTTGTAATACTTTTCATATCATTATCATTACTACTACTATTTGTACAATCATTATTATTATCATCATTCTCTATATCTCTCAGTGTAGATTGCAAAGATGAAAGTACCTCATCATCACTAACAGGTTGATTCTCCCATCGACTAACTAAATGAGGAGAAGCTGGTGTTTCCCATCGAAATAAAGTCTTGCAATTGATATCATTTGCATTTTTTCTGTTTGTCTGTTGACTCAATACAAATGATTCATCACTTCCGCCACATTGCAATGGTTTGATATAATTAACTGATGATGAAATAGATGATGCATTTGCTGCGGCACGGACGAGTCCAGTCGATATGATGGATTTACCAACATCAGTATTGGCACCAAAGAGGAGATGTACTCGATGGCGATGATGCTGAGGTGATTGTATCTTTGAGCTGTGAAATCTTATACTTCTTGATCGACATATGATTCTAGACGCAGACACAGAGAGCTGCATTTTATGCAATATTCGGGTAATATTAATTTGTAAGCGCACTTTAATGAATATCAGCTCTCCTCACTACATATGATGGCATCGGCCGACAACTTATTTACTATGTACCTACTAAAAAAAAAATAGGATACCATTGTCATTTTTCTCCTCTCCCCCATCACCCATCAATCTAATAGCGGCGCCATATCATATGGACTACGGCACCATTGATTTGATATATCATATCACAGACGACGTTGCTTTGTCTTTTAGTTGATCCGGATCAACTTGATAGCGGCTGTAACAACCTTGATTTCATATATCACCGACGGCATGGCGAAGAATAAAAATAAGAGAAAGACGACGACTGATCCTTCTTCTTCACATAATAAGCATCAAAAGAAAAAGAAGAAATATCCCAATCCTCTACAGACTGCACAGCAACAATTCCTCAAATCATTGCCATCACAAGCACGTACCCACTTCTTCTCTCCTACTCACATTACGCCTGAGCAAAGGGCTGAAATCTGGGAAACACAAGCTGATTTAGGTAAGCAAAAGTTATGAATATGTATTATTCTAGATTTGTATTGTGCATAGCATATGGTTATGATGGTTTGCACTTCTAACAAAAGTATGGAATAATGATCCCTTATCTATGTAGGCGAAAAGTTGGTCAATAAATACGCATGGTCAACACCGGATGAGCGATTATTACCAGTTTTTCAACAGTTTGCACCTATTGTCGAAATCGGATGCGGAGCAAATGCCTATTGGTCACGATGGATGAATAAAGAGGGGGGTATTGATGTAGTTGCACTTGATATGAGCTTAAATGATGGTGGATTGATTAATACAACAACTGATAACAAGTCAGAGAAGAATGAAACCAAGTCAGATGATAGCAAAACAACAGGAGGTTTAGTCATCAAACAAGGAAGTCCTGCTACATTATCAGAAGATGAAGAGATACGAAACTCAGATAGGACGCTTTTCTTATGTTACCCAGATGAAGAAGATAATCAAATGCCGGAGAATAGTAGCAAAGACGAGAAAGGAGAATTACAAGCCCCTCTATCAATGGCAGCTTCGTGTCTAGAACATTACTCAGGCGAATACGTGATACACGTCGGCGAGTTATATGGAGATACGCTGTCACTCGAACAGGCCCCCTTTGGTCGATCATCATCAAGTGAATTCCAGCAGCGATTGGCCGGGGAGTATCACTGTATACTGAAATTGAAACTAAACAATAACTGGTTACATGTGAGAGATACATTGTCTGTATGGAAAAGAACCGAGACTTGTTGCATGGCATTCGAAAAAGAAGATGGTGGAGAAGAAGATGATAGTGATGATGATATGTATTACAAATACATACCACTTGAGGAGACAATACCCGTAGATGTTGCAGCCCCATGTTGTGCTCATTTATTGAATCCTCCGAGTACCAACAGTGCCGACAAGAAAGAAAAGTCCAGTATAGAAGATGAGAAGATTGGTAGTACCAAAAGTATCAAAGAAAAGAAGAAGAAGATGAAGAAAAAGAAAGCAAAAGATGACGCAGTTGCAGGAAATGCTTGGTAGATGAGTATATCCTATGTAAATGGGGGAGTTTATTAGACAAAAAGGATGTACTCCAATATTTAATTTCAACCTTTCACTATTACTTATGGTATGATATCAGAAAGCCCTATATACAAGCACTGTTGCAACTTCTTAACTCAATCTGATCTTCATACATATACACACAATCTGTATTATTATGCTTCCCCTTTATCTTCCAGTGCATCTTTCAACTCATTCTCCAAAGTATCCGCATCCGCCGTAGTTTTAACTTTGAACAGCGATGACTCTAATTCTCCAGTAATACTATTTGGAGCATTAAGTTGAACAAACTTATCTCCCCGTCGAATTACACTACATGTTTTGGGAACAAGACGAATGTTAAGTAATACTCTTGTTGCCTGACCACCTTTGCCTGTTTCTTGCCGTTGTACTACCCTCGAATCAGATGTTGATTGTTCCTTATCATCATCTTTAGTAGACGACGATTTGCGTTTGAGTACACGGACAGGACCAATGCCTGCTTCCTTTTGAACCATGTTTGGTCCCTTCTTCTCCGTAGCCTCTTCCTTTGTCTTTTCTGGTGACTTCTTTCCATCATCATCATTGTTATCCTTTTTGCCTAGTTCCATTCTCCCTGAAGTTGATGGTACTGAAGGAACAGCCTCTCTTTCATTGGTAGCGTTATCATTATTTTTGGCCTCTTGTACCATCTTGAACAATTTGGCACGAACTTGACACATACACTCTTCATCTTCTTCTCCATTAGTTGTATCCACTACAGAAGAAGTTGGGAATTTGGATGATGGACTACCAGCATTACTTGTCAAACCACTGCCGTTTGTTGTTGTAGTTTTATCAGGAGAAGATGCAGTATCATCATTATTTGTTGTTGTACTAGAACCGAATCCAAATGAAGAAGGCGCGGTTGTAGATGATTTAAGTGAACCAAAACCAGAAGAAACAGCTCCAAACCCCCCACCAAAGCCTGTAGATTTTGTTGTTGTTGAATCACCCTTCTCTGTAGATGTTGACTTCAATGAACCAAATCCACTAGATACACTTCCAAATCCTGACCCGAACCCTCCAGATTTATTAGTACTACCTCCCACACTACCAAATCCTAAACTAGTACTTGCCGTGGTTGATCCAAACGTAGTGCCACTTGTACTACTTGATCCAAAGATAGATGTAGTATTATCTTTATTAGAATTTTCGGTAGGGGCAGCAAGATTTACAGAAGCAAATGTACCACCACCATTAGTACTGCTACCATTTCCTCCACTACCCCATTTACTACTAGCCTTGACAATCTTTCGTTTCTTAATCACATCCTAAATAATAATTCCATGAACAAATGACCAAATGAAAATAGGTGATGTAAAATTTATGTTCACATACATGTTAGTGTGAATAATAATAGAAGCATACCTTAAATATTTACATCAAAACAAATATTTGCAACTGTCTTGTATTATGATAGACATATATTTGTCTACTCATAATACCTTATACCTTAAAAAATAATAATTGCAATACATAAATAACATGTACATAAAAACTTACCTCAGATGCGCGTTTGAAGGGATCACTACGCTTAGTTCCCTCATC
>Ga0214481_100514_pt1 | contig 19566 bp, 15 predicted proteins | sample M1_20Mar14CPVII9_4_FD_165057 | JGI IMG/M metagenome (GOLD analysis project Ga0214481, IMG submission 165057) | Marine eukaryotic communities from Monterey Bay, California, United States - M1_20Mar14CPVII9sort6BwellG10 | ecosystem: Environmental > Aquatic > Marine > Unclassified | place: USA...
GAGATAACTTTTCATCCACAAGATTCTCTTTATCAACAACATCCGAATCTGATGATATAGTAGAAGCTCCCGAGCCATTAAAGGAGGTACGTTCTTTGTTTCCTATATATATGTACACGTCGTTGTGCAATACTTAGTTTATCTCTCATACACATACACATATAATTGAAATGCATATCTTATCAGCTATCACAAGCAGAGATAATTGCCAAGAGATGTCGTGATATGAAGTCAAAGGGTGATGGAGATATAGAAGCAGAGGCTGAACTGATGAATATGATCGGTACTCTTGATATGGTAAGTATGTTCATATGAGTACGATGTATGCGTATGATATTTGTAACATACATATACATACCGAGATGTGGATAACAATTTTGTTTCATGAATACTCATACACAGAGCGGAGATGTTAATGAAACTATACAGGAGTACTTTCTCAAAAAGAAAGCTGATAGGACTGAAGAGAAGAAACGAAATGAGCTCTCTGCCATTGTCGAGGCCCAAGATGATCATATGGCTGCACGCACTGAAGACAAACCTCCTCCTCCTCCTCCTCCCGCCGATAGTCCTAAGTTTGATTCTGCTATCAGCTGCAACAACCTTGGGGATACTGTTTTCAATGCTTTGAAAAAGCTATTTGCTAGTGCTACAGTACCTATTGATGTAGAGAATGTATGTTCTAGTTCTAGAACTTCTTCTCAATCAAATCCAAAAGATACTGAAAAGCTCGGTAACCTCAACAAGGAATGGATGGTATCTGCTGAGAGCTGTAGTCAGTGCAAGCATCTTTTGTTTACCAACGAAAATGTGAAAGGCTTGAAACGTTGTGTTATGTGCGAGCCACTCAAGATGCAGCAGAGCAAAAGGTAGGGGAAATGATTCTTCGAGACAAGCTTAAGCGCTCGAAGAACATATCATTTATGGGATAATAGTGAATACTGACTGAGAAGATGATCATATGATAAGTAAACGGTTCGTCGTCAAGATGATAGATGTCAGCCTTGTATATATTATATTTATGTGAAAAAGTACAGAGGCAAGATGTACATAATATGTAAATGTGAGTGTTATCATTGTGGAGAAGAAGTAGAGTAGAGTAAGTGTTTAGACATGATTGTGAGATTTGAAAACATCTTCATTGTATTGTATCCATCTAATGATGAATTGAATAGCTCTGTACAACTGCAAACAGACCCGAACTGGTGCTCACTACTACAAACAACTCACTATTTCTTTAGAGAAGGTTTACGAGAAATCTCTTCCGCCCGTCTCGAATTTTTTTTTACTTCAACCAATGATTGCAATGATTATATTGGAGGGTTTAAGTAATTAAATAGATTCCTTAATATGGCAAACTCTTCTCTGTTCGGTAGAGGAGGTATAGACGACAACGGGTGAGTTTTTTTAGCCGCCGGAATACACCAAAAAATGTTCTTTGCAATGCAATTTTGTTTTTACATCACCCTATCTTGAGAAGGCTACACATTCGCCTACATTGGAATGTTATATGTTATTGTTTAGGACGTTGATAGGATGTACTATATCGCCATATGTTATATATGATCATATAATACTTATTGCAATTGGTGTTGGTGAATACTGTCGGTGGCAACGATATACAATACGACGATTCGCAATCAACTGATGCACCCGGAAATGATGCCTCACGTTTTCTTGATGGTTTCGAAGACATATGATATGCACACATACATTTACATCAACCCAACTAACTAAATATGATATCTACCTCTCTCAATACCACAATACATTATTAACACAGTCCGGATGATGGGATACAGCAAATGAATTCGGGGGTATCGTCTCTCTCGATCGGTACACCTATGCCTATTGGATCGGATAATATACCCTTGTCTTCTTCTATATCAATGAATCCTACAATAGGTGGACCTTATAGAAATTCTATGCCTCAAGATTCATCTCAATATCATCCAGCGTCTCCCGGTCATCGTCAACACAGCCAGCCTCAGCTCAATAGACATAACTTTGGAGTAGGTCAAGTGGGGCAAAGGCCAACTCAACATAACAATAACAACAACTATACACCGGCGTCGCCAGCAGGGATGAACACCTTCTTAAATACCCCTATATCATTAGATGGCCGGCCTACCACCCAAGTTAATGACCCCCTAGCTTCCTTTCCAAGTATAGATAAACCTGACGGATTACAAGATTTTGGTAGTTTAGATAATATTAGTCAATTCCTAGCAGAGAATGCCAGTAGACAAAGCAATCCGTCACTGTTTGCACCTGGTACCCCAAGTGGAAGTCGGCAAGGTAATCCCTTAAATGATGCTGGTAGTTTGGATAACGGGAGAAGAGATAGAGCTTTATCATCTCCAGGTCCACCATCGTATCTCAGTCAGCCATCCTTTGGAAGTACTAATACTCCCCAAACACGCCAAAGTCAGATACTTTACGAAGATAAGTCATCATCGTATGACAATCGTGGATCTAACTTTCCTGGGTCAAATGTATATAGGTCTGATGGCATTGAGGCTTCGCCGAGTATCAACAGACCTCCCTTACATCGCGGTGGTACCAATGAAGCTCTTTTAACTCCTCGGGTTGAGATGAGACATGCTGCATCGGATGGTAATATTAACAATCCATCAATGGTTCCACTTAATATGAGCCCAATGTCTAATAATCACCCAGGGCGTTTCCCACCGAACAATATGGGCTCGGGGGTTATAGGTGGTTCCCAAGGGAGTGGCCAGTTCAATGATAGACATTCATTTGGAAATATTGGAGCCTTGTAAGTAGTGTGTTATGACATACATATTTCTTTTATTCGCATGTGATTAAATCGATGAATACTCATATACTCTTTGCTATTCCTCCATACTTTTAGAAACTCCAATAATAACTTCCAACCTCAGCAGCAGCATTATCAGATGCCTCAATCGTTACCTCCTGGTATGATGCCCTCTGGTATGATCAACCCTAACTTGCAACAACAGCAAGGCAACTACTTAGTTCAGCAGTCTCCTGTACAGATGCAGAATATGCAGAGACAGAATTCTACTGGGTCGATACCTTCAGCTCAGCACTTCCTTGTAAACGAGCGCGGAGAGATTGTTGGGCATGCTAGTCCGATTATTACTCAGAAGACTTTCGAGGGGTATCCACAAGCTCAAGGTCCTCCACCTCCTAGCCAACCACAGCTTGCACAACTTGCCGCACAGGCTCAAATTTCGCGGGGTTATAGTGGCCCAATTATTGTGAATTATAGCCCGGTCCAGCCACAGCAAAGCCAAGCACCTAATATTGATCCTCCCCTCCAAATGAGTGGATCGATTAGTAGCAACAAGACTGATCCCTCTGTTCAAAAGGATAATGCCATCATAGGTGGTGCAGTAATTGGGGGCGGGGACCTTCAGCAGCATCATCAGAGGAATAAAACGGAGCCTGTTCCTATTGTACTCAGCCAGTCGACGGTCAGTACTCCGCCGAGGAAACAAGTCTCGTCAGCATCTTACGATACTGCTGAACAACCAAGTATCACCTGTGACAATAACGATGTCGTCAGTGTACTAACTGAATCTGTTAGTATGCCTACTGCAGTAGAGAATGCCAAGGCTCCAAGTGCTCCGGCAGCTCCATCTGAACCTTTATCTTACGCTGCAAGGCTTATGATGGCACCACGTCCTCAACCAGTTGTTGATCAAACCAAGGTACAATCTTCTGCAACTGCTGGTTCTGGCTCGTCCAACCCGTCGGGTCCCAAAATGGTGTATCAAGTCAAGTTTAAGCGTAGTCAAAGGAACTTTGTCTTAGGCCAGCGTGTTAAACGAGAGATTAAGATTGGCTGCTATGTGAAGGTTGAAGCTGACCGTGGTGAAGACTTGGGTATCGTAATGGGTATAACCCCCGTGGAGAAGTTTATTGCTTCTACTCGTAGCAGGTCTGGGACGGAAGATAGTTCTGGAAGTGGAGAGCTTTCTCTTTCGTCTGAAGCTGCTGCTGCTGCAGCTGCCAGTATCAGTGACTTGAAAAGGATAATGAGATCGGCTACTAATGATGAGATATCGTTACTTGAAGTCAAGCGTGAGGAGGAAGAGGAGCTCCTCAATATATGTACCACCAAGGTAAAGCAGCGTGGACTTCCCATGACTGTCATTGATGCTGAATATCAATATGATCGAAACAAGCTGACATTCTTCTTCCAAGCAGAGGGAAGGATCGACTTTCGAGAGTTGGTACGAGACCTATTTAGTATGTATAAAACGCGTATTTGGATGGAGCAAATCGATAAGGTTACTTCAAAGAAATGGAGTCATGATAGTAAAGCAAAAGAGTAAGTATATGATGAGACAATAGAGTTTTAATTCATGATGGTAGATGAGATTTGATAGAGAATAGAGATACATTTTGTATTATTGGTGGCTAGTAGTGCTAAGAGAAGAGTAGAGTCATAGTCAAAGAGGAAGGTAGAGTGCATAATACATGATTATCATGATGGTTTTAGTTGAATGAATAGAACAGGTTTGAACCTTAAAGATAGAGAAGAACACGCTGTAGAACAGCACCCCAGACTTTCACACGCTGTCATTTGCTTTCAACTCAGTCCCTCCGTGTGGGGTAGTAGAGAAGACTTCGTAGCCATATCTTGGGTTTAGTCCAGAGCAGATCAATATAGACTGCAATTCGGATACATGATGTATTTACATAGAATATTGGAAGTAAGTGAGGCGCATATCAACGATTTAAACAACTACAATTAAATCATCTCACATATCTACCTTAGGTGAGAAAAGGATACCACAATAAATAAGATAGGTATGACCTTTTATCCTTTGAGTACTCGGCATGGAACATGCAGCTAGAGTAGAAGAAGATAAGATATCTACATTATGGCAACTATTCTAAAATGCTAAGCACTCCTTTCTCGTCCTCTAAACTCAGAAGCTACTTCTTACCGCCAGTAACGCCCTTGAGTAGACCATTTGAATTGCAATACTGATAGACATCAGGAGGCAATAATCGTTCCAATTCTTCCTTCGAGGTATGATTCATCCCAAGTCTCTTCAAGATCTCATTATCATCATTGATTTCGAATGGTAACGAGAAGTCAAAGCTAATGTTAGCTCGCTTGGGGCACATCTCGCATTGGACAACAGCTCTGGAGTCCGTATTAACAATGATAAAGGGCACTGGTATCTTCTCATTCTTGATATCCTTCACTTCTTCACACTCTTGTTCCTTGGCTACTTCATCTACTTCTTGTTCTTCTTCTTGTTCTTCTTCTTGCTTGATGTTTGTCTCTTGCATATCAGACTCCCTAGCATGATTACGAGCCATGAGATTATGGAAACAAACGTTTTGTGTCATGAGTTCCTGAAGACACTCTCGCTTCCTCTTGATATCTGCCTGTCTCTTGGCAACCTCATCCTGCAGCTGCTTCACACGTTCACTCCTACTCTTACCACTCCCCCTATGATGGGAAGATGAGAGACTAGAACCATTTCCAAAATGATCCTGTCCAGGTACTCGCGAACCAGGCAAGCCACGCCATGTAATCTCCTTCTTCTCCTTGGTTATTATGTCCATAGCCATTAGGACATTGAGGGCATCGTATACACGACGACGGATGTTCTTATCGTCGTGATTCTTCTTCTGAATCTTGCCATCTCTTGTTAGCTTGTTCTTCTTGATGGGTGGCGATTCACCTCTAGCGATGGCTGCTCTGTTGATTGCCTCCTCTGCCTGTTTCAATTCACGAACAAGCTGTAGTATGATGAGATAGTTACAAAGAATATGAGATATATACAAAGATAGATTTACATGAGATGATTGTATGATGTTAACAATGATACACTAATATCAAATATGAACATACCTCATCGGCAACCTCATTATATGTAGTAGTACCCTTCTCCTCAACCTTTTCACAAACCTTCATACTAAAATGACGCAATCCTCGACTTGTCGAGTATGGGTTCTGTAAAGCAGGGTTCGGTGCTGCCTTCTTCTTACGAGAGGAAGAAGACGACGATGTCCTCTTTGTTGACGATGATGATGTGGCTTTGGTGATAGGCGATGATCGTATCTGTGGAGGAAAGACATTCGATGGTACTTGTTGTACATGAGTAGATGATGAAGTGAAGAGGCCTGTCTTTGACTTCTTAGGCGGTGGCGGACCAAGTGGCGCGTACATTGGTCGACTGAACTGATGAGTATATTGTGGAGCTGCATACGGGTCTTGTTGTTGTTGCTGCCCCTGAACCACCTTCTTGGACGACGACTTCCTAGTTGCTGATACCATGATGAAGAATAGAATAAAAGGATGACAATGATATGAGGAGAGAGATGGAGTTTATGAGCAGTGCTGCCATTTAATTAGCTGACAGGTGGTGGTGCAGGTAATCAATTGAGCGCGCTCAGTATGAGATAATGTCCACTCCGGTCTTATTAGCATTGGCATGTTATCGACGCGGTCGAATGTTATCGGCATTGTCGAGCGTTTTTGAAATTTAGGCGAAGAGGGGGGTGGGGGAGACGTTACGTTCGTAACAAAAGAAATCAATACATACAGACTACTCAGTTACAGAAGTAACAACTCAAATCTAATCTGGAGGACGGAACAGGTGAGACGGCTTAGGTTTGCATTCTTCACATAAGCTTTGAATATGTAGATTATTGGATGTGCTTATAACATAGGTATGTGAAGGATACATAAAAAGACGGAAAGGATACCGCTATAGATATATGATACATATATCTTCTATTCTTTACTGTACCAGATTCGAAGGAGATTATCTTTTCTAATCATTCAATTCATCAGTAGACAAACCTCTCTCCTTTCTCAAGGCTGAAATCTCTTTACGATGCAAATTCAAATGCTTCATATGTGCATCATACCTAGCTTTTAATTCAACCTTGACAAACTCTTTAAAGACTGACTTGATAGCCTCATCTGTCTTTTTTGAGAAGAATAGTTTCCCAGTACTATCACCTGATAGTATCTTATCAGCTGCTGCTTCTTCTGGTAGTGGAGTTAAGGTACAAACATCTGATATGGGATGTAAATCGATATCAGAAGTTTGTGGTGGGTATACAAAGTGAGGACCGAAGTTCAGTTGTGCACTGCCTTGTTTGTAGCATGATATAGCAGGATGATATGTCCCAGGATTGACATTGTCGAATGCGATTCCATTTTCTCCCATAGGTTTCCCGTTGATGAAGAAGTGTATATGATTTGTTAAAGCAGAAGAAATCTTCTGTTCTCTTTCAGCATTAGCATCAGTCATTTCCACATCTGGCATACTTGTATCTTTCTTCTCAGTATCATTACAACTTGCTTTACCAATTGAGGCTGTGGTTGTATCATTCTTATTACTTGATTCAACTAAACAAATTGCAATTCCCAATACATCGCCAACACTAAAGCTAACTCCTCCCCACTTGTCCTCTCTCTGTGATTTATGAACTCTTGACCCTTTAATGTCACGAATCGCATATGAATGTTCATTATAACCAACAGGTGCCTGTAAGTCACCTTCTCGTGTACTCCATCCAATACGTAAATGTCCATTCATATTTTGTTGTTTCTGTTTCTTTTCAACATTCTCTGTCTTGTTTTCTTCTTGGAATGAACGCTTCACTCCCCTTCCTTCTCCTCCTTTATTGTTATTGCTACTACCAACTCCAATCACTGCTTCATAATAGTAGCATCCGCTTGTGACACCTTGAGTAGCACGAGACATTCGATAGCCCTTCACACCGCCTTTTACTACCAACTGACGTTGAAAATCAACTTTATCTTCACTCCTACTACTACTTTCCTCATCATTAATCTTTGGAGGGTCTTCCAACTTTAGCTGTGGTGCAGTATCTTTAATAGACATTGTTATAAATGGTGGCTTGTCATTAATCATTTTAGAAGTTGCATTCTTAATTGCATTAACTGATGGTAATGCAGGATGATACAAGGGAGTAGTAGACGATGCGGTGTCAATATTATTATCCTCAGAGGAAGGTTTATAATTACTACTGAATAGATCTGCCAGTCCTGGTATTAAGTTACGACTAGCCGCGGTGCATTCTATTATTGCAGCGATAGATGCAGCTTGTGTAGCTTTTAGTTGGCGTGTGGGTGTATTATTATCAAGAGCACTAACAGGATCAGCAGTGGCAGATGGTGGTGTAGGAGATTGTGTTTTTGACGGACTCGTAGCATGTATACTTTTCTTCTTCTGTCTTGCAATTGGCGGTAGCATATTAGTATGTATAATAATAGATATCAATCTCTACTAACTTCCAATGTAATGTACGATATCGTATCTAAAAGTGATGTTAGATTTTTAGATTTTTTAATTTTTTCATCATTGCCCATTGCCGAGTTTTGACTGACATAGATGCTCCAGTCAATTATGATATGCTATGATTGGTTATCTACCAACACTTGTATATCATCTACTAAATAAAGTCAAGGCGACCGCAAAGGATATAGATTGCAGAACTTTTATTGGTCATGGTCTTGTGACTATTTGTAAAAATTGCCGCTTTTCTGCATGCAGTGATATTGATCTCGCCGCAATAAACTCCTAGACGATTCGTATACCGCCAATACTATTTATAGATCAGTTTATAACGTCCTTTCGGATAATGATGTTTTAAATATACCGGTAGCAATTGGACAAAAGATACTCATAATAGCACTAGACGCCGGTAAACATCGCACACAAAAATTGTCAAAATTGCTTTGTGTCAGTATCGTATATATATTATTCAAACTAAACTACTTCCACATGCCAAAGCGATCAAATCCATCTACTAAAACAGACGAAGAAAAAGAAGCCAAGAAGGCTCGTACTGATGATACTACGCCTATCAACAATGGTTTCTTTGGCAAGCTATTTGGATATAGACCAGCCACAGACACCGTATCGACCATTGCTGTTGCAAATGGCAAGAAGAAGACTTCGATATCATCATCTTCTTCAAGAAAAGAAGAAGTAAAGTCTACAAAGAGTAATGCAGCAGGTAGTTCGTCGGTAGGAAGTAATACATTGTTGAAATCACTAAGAGACAATGCAGCAGCAAAGAAGTCTCAAACTTCTGATACAAATGTCACAACCAAAACAAAGGCCAAGAACACAAAAAGAGAAGCCAAGACAGAGCTTCCAGTAGTACCATTTCCTCATTTACCACTTACAGAATCACAAAATAACCAATCATCAACAAAATCTACATTACTACTTCTTATATTGGCAATACTCAATATAACATCTGCAGTTTACATTGGTATACTTTATTCAAACAATAATATTGACCAATTCAAGTATCAAATGGAAGTGAACAAATTACATAATGAGTTAATATCAAGTCAACAAGAAGTAGATATATTACGATATAGAATGAATGTATTGGAAGATGTAGTTGATAGAAAAGAAAAATTAACGACGATGAATGACGATGGGGAAGAGAAGCAGATTGAGATGTTAACAAGTGAAGAACGGAATGCATTTATTGAAGAGATAAAACTGCTAGAAGATGAAAGGCAAGAAGTTATGGATGAGTTTAATAAGAACCTGTCTGCGTTTTAATAAGGTTCTTCAAAGTATTTATCTAAGATAATAAGGATTCTACAAAAGCTATCTTGGGTATCTTCCTGATTATGCATGACATTCAGCACTTTCACACTTGCCATATCTTCTCAAGAATATCATTTAACCGCCAAGTATCAGATCATATCTTTACTACTACTTCATAGAGTGTCGAGCCAGAGGAGTTCGTTAGGTACGAGTAGAGATTTAGGATACCATGAAATATCTTACCTAATAATCATAAAATTTAAATTTTTACCATGGTGTTGCCCTACTACACTCGATCTATTCGAGGCAGTCTCTCCCAATGCCTCAAGTCCACATCAACAAAGAGTATTGCCAACTCGTCAAGAATATTATGCTGTAATTTCAATACAGCTACCCTCGTAGGAAGTGAGAAATCAACAATCACATCACATCATGAACAAAATTACTTTTCAAAGTTATCGCAATGTCGATACCTATCATCTACTGCAAATGACACAATATTACACCAACGTAGGCATACTATACTAAACCATGCATTAAAACGAGTTCATGATGAGGGTTGGACAGATGATGCAATTGCCAGCGGAGTAATAGATGCAGGTTTACCACCATCCTATATTGGACAGGCCACGTCATCAACTTCATCCTTTGGTAGTTCCGATTTGGTATCATTCTTTATGAATGAATGTAATGCTAGTTTGAAACAACAATTAATGGACGAAGAGAAGAAGAAAAATACGGAATCTAGTTGTACAAATGATGATAAAACGGTAGATAATGTATCATACCGTATACACAAGGCATTACAACTGCGATTGTCAATGGTATTACCATTCGTAAGTAGTAATAAATGGCATGAGGGCATGGCTATTGGTGCATTACCTCAAAATGCATACAATACAGCTGAACAGTTAAATGATATGGCTAATATTGTATTGGATTATGCATTAGAAGAAAATGCTGGTGCTCCTCATAGCCCAACTCAAAGAACAGCAGTAATTGCAGCGTATGCAGCTACCGAATTACATTTATTATCTGATGAAGGAAGTGGCAGTACAATTAGTGGCAATTCTATATCATTAAGTGGTGAGCAATATCATGCAACATGGGAGTTCTTAGATGCACGCTCTAAAGAGGTGGCTCAATTGATTGTGAATGGTGATGTGTCTAGTTTGAATGGATTATCATTACCAAATCCTACACATGTAATGGCAGCATCGGCTGTGGTATCATCATTAGCGGGGGCTGCGTTGAGTATGGCTGCACCATCAGCTGCGGCGATTGTAGGAAATGTTATACCGCGTGCCATGTCATCGTTGTTGACACCTTTACAAAATGTTGTGGCGAGTCAAATGAACAATAATACAAGTACAAAGCGAGATGGGACAATCCCCAGTGATTATACGGTTGCAACTGATAATTTACCACCATTTGATGCATCGGAAGAGATCTTCTCTGGGAGCAGTAGTAATGGCAAGACGGCATAATATAAAATAGAGGGGAACAAAAAAAAGAGCATGTGTCTATATACAAGTTGTTACATTATCATCAAATTATGTTGGTGCTTTATCATTAGTGAAAAGAAGACTTTGGTGACTTTGTCTTTCGTCGACTACTGGACTTCTTCTTTTTATCAGTAGCAGTGAAGTACTTCTCTTCACGATGCTTGAGCCGTCTGGCTGTTTTAGATGGGTTGGCATTCACGTCCATTGCCAGTATGGCTTGAATGTTTGAAGTTGTGTTGGCAGCATTTCCATTATTACTTCGAGTTGGCATGACAAGATCTAACTCAACAATATCTTCACTATGCCATCGGGGATTTGGGTTGTCCAATTTACGCTGTCTAGCATATTCTGACTCTGGTCTGCGTAGACTTTGCTTAGTCATACTTCTGTCTTTGGGTTGTCCATTGTCACCATCATATGTCAAGCCGGGAATCTTCCACTTCTCTTCGGAATCATCCCAAACTGCACGTCCTCCGTTATCAATATCATCATACAATAGTGCATACTGGAAGTAAGAATAAGAAGGTGTATGAGTGACAAGCTGCAGACAGATACAATCAGTCAAGATACAACACACTCACCTTTGGTGGGATAAAGTTGGATATGATGAAATCTTTGAGCTTGATTTGCTTTGTCAACTCTCGGATTGAAGCAAGCATATCATTCTTCTCGTGAAGGAACTCATGCTCCAAATCTTTGAGCTCGGCCTTATTCTGTTGATACTTTTGGTAAATCTTCTTCAACTTTTTGGTCTTTGAGGTGACTTCTTCAGACAAGGAGCTGTACTTCTCTTCCAAATGCAGTTTCTCTTCTTCATTTTCATTGAGTTGTCGAGTCAAGGCCAATTCCTTCTCTTGCTTGGCAATGAGATCTTGATTTGCCTGACGTAAAGCAGCTTCTTGTTTGGCTGCTTCCTCAACAATTTCACCACCAATCATCAACTCTGCTTCTAATTTCTTGAGCTGTTTTTCGAGATCGAAGCGTTGATTCTCGGTATCAACCCTAGCCTTCATTTCATCGGCAAGCTTCTTTTGTAAGGCGGTACGCTCCTCGGCACTCTGATCTTGATTCAACCTCAACTTTGCCATCTCGGCCTCAGTCTTAGCAATCATCTCCTGGCTTTGAATATTCTCCTTATCAATTTCTTCACTATCGTTGGTGGCAGCATTTGAAAGGGAGGTTGATGTTGATGACATTTGAGATAGTTGCTTCCTTAGTCGGCTAATCTCATCCTGGTACTCTCTCAACATTGCATCCTTTGGATCTTCATTGATGACAGGACGGTTCTTAATGTTCTTGGCTCTATTGGCATATCTCAGAGTAGACAATGATTCATCATAGTTGTAATCTGCAGGACCGGCGTTGGCACACATTACAGTCTTTGTATTTCCACCAAGACTGTCTTGAAGGATGCGAGTAAGCTTGGAGTCTCTGTAGGGTACATGACTTGACTTGCCATCAACAAGTGCGGATATAACATTGCCCAAAGCCGATAGTGATAGATTGATTTTGGTTGCCTCCTTCAAACGCGAGCCAGTAGCACCTGTCTTACTTTGACGTTCACTTCCTGCAAGATCGACTAGATTTAGCTTTCCAACACGAATACGTTCATTCTGCTCATCATCGGTGGAACAACACTCCACAACAATACTAAATATGGAATGAGAACGTGAGGAGCCTGCGTTCATTAGTGTGGCACCAACAGATCGGTTCTTCTTGCCTCGCTGCAATACATCATCAATCTCTTCTACGGACTTGACAGCAATACCCGTTAAATCTTTGACATAAACACCAGAATCAGCTGACTTGAGTTCTAAACTACGTTGCGGAGTTTGGGATAGTAAATCACGAATCTCTTCATTATAGATCTCATAGTATGATGATCTAACAAGGTACTTGTCTTTGGAGCTGTTCAATGCAATGTGATCAAATATATGCTCAAATGTTAACGGAATAATGCCCTTCAATGTCGCTGGATCGTTCTCTCCTTCCACTGAAAGAGTAGAGAAATGATGAGGTGAGGGTTAGTGATTTGATATACACAACTTTAATACACAACCATTTCAAACGAAGTGAACAGACAAAGAACGTACTCGTATGGGTCTTTCCTGCCCCAGTTTGTCCGTAGGCGAAGATGGTGCCATTATAACCATCGAGAACAGAGCTCACAACCGGTGCCGCACATGTATCATATATCTGCCGTTGAGTAGAATGCTCAGAGAATACACTATCAAACGAGAACGTCTTACTCGCATCATTTTCATGATCAGGAGATGGATTGCGGACTTCAACAACTCCTGATTTCTCATGCGCAATTGTACTTATCTTGCGCCCGTCATTCTTCTCTTTCGAATTGAGTGGGCGAACTCTAAATACCACCTTTATTGATTCAGATTTCTTTGGCATTGTGTATCGGTGCTGCTGTGGTATTTAGCTATGAACATTTGGCTGCGGTCAGTGCTGTATATACTTTGGTAGTGATTAGCTGCGGTCGATGGTGACAATGATCGATAGCGAGGTATCAATCTGAGTATATTAAAGCAAGTGGTGATAATTTATGAAGGTATGTAAGAGGTACTTTTTGAAAAATAACAACGGTACATATTATACTCTACACAAAGACAGAACCGAAAGACAAGCAACTAATGTGATGAGATAGACAATGAATGTGACTGACACACTCGTCACTTTCACTTTTTGAACAAAGACGACAACATACTTTTGTGATGTCCTTGGGACATTAAAGACCGCCTGATACAATACCCTACACAAAGACAGATAATATTCAGCACAATCGAAATATAATAGTGGGCGAGGAATGGTTTGTTGAACTTACACAATAAATAGACAATGGATCATCAGTCGTTTTGTTTCAGCAATCTGGAGGAGGAACTACACAATTCCAGTGTACCTCGACATATCGATGCGACGGCCCAGAATAATATGATACAAGAATTAGATATGTATTGCGAGACGACTACCAATGATAACACAAAACCTTTAGTCGTCGTGAGTGATTCAGGGTTGGGGAAGTCAACCTTATTAAGTAGTTGGCTATCAAGGAAAGATGACGCCGTACAAAGTAGACGACTAGATTATGACGAATTCACATTTTTTCATTCAATTGGCTGCTCACGACTGTCTACTCAAGTCACTTCTCTCCTGAGGAGATTGGTGCAAGGCCTCATTGCCCACTTTGATATCAAAGAACAAATGAACCTAGCAGATGACAAACTGAGTTGGGTGCTTCCTCGGCTTCTCGAAAAGTGCTCAAGAAAGGGCAGAGTTACGATTATCCTCGATGGTTTGTCTAACATTTGCGGTGTTGATGTTGAAGACATTGGCCTCAAATTCTTACCTCTAAGTGCCCCTTCTAATGTGCGAATGATATTATCAAGTACACCACCATCTACCCCAACCACGAATGATACAGAATATTCTACATCACGCAACACGAGGGCAAAACAGATTCTTGACGAGATCACTCGACGAAAGTGGCAAACTATACCTTTGCAGCCTTTGCAGCACAGTTCAGAAGTTGTCAACTTCATCGAACAATATCTATCATTGTCTACTACGACCCTACATCCTAGCATACGAGCTCAAGTGATTGATACTGTATCTACACACCCGTTAGCAACAAATATATCTTTCACATCACTAATGCTAGCAGGCATTTGTCATGCGGTATCATCAGGATACAAGAGTGTAAACCATTGCCTGGTTGCCTTTAATGTTGACAGTTCAAAAGAGTTGCTTGAGAGTATGTTGACCCTATTCGAAGACTCTGTCAGTCTATTGGGCGAATCGCTATGTCTACTGTTTGTTGCAAGGCATGGCTTACACGAGACAGAACTCTTTGATCTTTTAGAACGAGTTCAAAAACAAAGTGACTTTACCTCTGCAACCAAGGGAACGGCAATCCCTGTCAAGGTCAAGATAGTCAAGCTGTTAGCCGAGAAGAAGAATAGACTCATTGATATATTTAGGTCTTTTGACTGTGATAAAAGTGGTGAGCTTTCTTATAATGAATTCTACAAGGGCATGAGAAGCTAGATATTAATGCTAGTAGAGAAGAGGTACGACTTTTGATCGAGGAAGTTGACAGTAACGGCGATGGAGAGATCGACTATCAGGAAACTCTCGACCACTTTGAGCGTATGGCTCGGACATATACACACGGCAAGAGACGTGTTAGTGCATTTGTGCGTGATGTTACGGTAGGAGGCGACTCGTCCTCTCCTCTCAACGATACACAGAAACAGAATCTTCTTCAGACTCTAAAATGTGTTGGGGTTAGTTCCTTAGATAGCGAGAAGACTGGATGTGTATTGAACATACCTCCAGGAAACACACTTCTAAGAGACGCTATCTGGTCGAAGTACATTGGAAATGCAGCATGTGAGGCTGACAGTCGTAACTTTGTTATCGATTACTTCTCGAAACAGCAACCATCTCTAAGGTATTGCGAAGAGCTGCCGTGGCATCTGAAGAAGTGTAAACGATTTTCCGAGTTGAAAGAGGTTCTAGTTGGGCTTCCAACCCTTGACATTATGTTTAATAGTACTTCTTTGAAGGCTGAGCTGTTTAACTACCTGTATTGCTTAACGAGCTCGTCTACTCAGATCAAGTTTGATATCGTTAAGGAATACAATAAATCATTACAAAGATGGATTGAACTGAGCAGTCCGTCTGCAAAGCATACTTCATTAATGACAAGGTAAGATATAAGTGCAATTTAGTATATTGGATGGTTTGCGTTTATTGATCTTTGGTCTAACTGTGTCTCTTCTCTACCACTTCGCATCTTAGATTTATCAGTGAGGTCATGCAGTGGTTCGACACTGGCATGATCTCTCTAGGTATTGATCTACCAGCCTTTCTTCGGGAAAGAGTGCCTGATGAGTATCTAGAAACACTCGAGAAAACGCAAAACAACCACACTTCAGGATCTCGAAGTAGACAATCAGAAGTTGCTCAATACTTTTTCAACCGATGGCTGTGGATACAGTTTCCATACCTGGCACTACAATCAAAGAGTTATGAAACAAAACCACAGCCAAAGATCAAGGAGAAGACTGCAACTCCCATTCCCACCGCCTCACAACCGCCAGAAGAGCAATCTTCTCTTACAGTGAGAGACAAAGCCATGACACAAAGTTTCAATAACCCTAGTGTTGCTCTTACCAAGCTAGACAAGCTCGAGTCTAAGCCAAGAAAGAGGAACCCGACGGCTATTCCATTCTCTTCAGGTACTACTTGGGAGAGTAATAATGAGCTTGATGCCACGGATTCTGACCAAGACACAAGTCATAAATGCGCTTTGAATCAACTGCATGATGAGCTCAGGAGTATCCATGATAAACTCACTATCGAAGTAGCTTCAAAAGAAAGGCAACTTACCGAGCAAGCCAATTCTCTACGATTGAAACAATTGGGCGACGGTAATCGAAATAAACGAATAAGTGACGGTGTCGAAGCGATTGATGCTTTGCAAAGTAGATTTGATGACCTGAACAACCTATGTGAAACGGCTACAAACATTGATCTACACTACCAAGATATACTACTACAGTTACATAGCTGTTCCAATCAGAGTCAACACTTGCAGCTCAGGTCTCAAATTGTTCTAAGTAAACAACAGATAATAGATTTGAGCTCCGAGAACGACTCTATGCTCAAGCAAACTGAACTAATACAAGACAAGTCAAAGCACATATCTCTAGACGTTCAAGAAACTACACATCAGAGGTCAAACATCAAGCCCCTTCTTGAGTCATTACGCCTAAGAGCAAATGAAGAAGCTGAAAGGAAGAAGGTAAGTTGTTGTGTCTATGTGATCAATCTACAACATGGCTTTGTGCAGAATGTCTAAAATATCACTTCTTCTGTTGCCCTTAATTTAGACTACAAGAGTAGCATCGTTTGATCCAGCGTCCTTTTCACGCAGGGCGAGGATTGAAGGCAAGATTGCTAGGCGACGAGAAAACAAACTCAAGAACAAGCCTACGTGGAGTAATTTTGCAGTCAAGAGCATCGAGGCTAGTATCAAGGCATCAAAGGCACTTCACCCGATGAAGAAACTTATTCAAGCTACTGGTACTCAAGACCCTACTACATCAATTATTGAGATGTTAGATGAGTCTGAAACAGAGCTACTTCGACTTCGCCAAGAGCAAGGTGAGGCACAAGTCAAACAACAACTATCCAAGTTAGAGTCGTTGGGAAGTCAAATCAAAGAGATTCGACTGTCAGGCAGTAAAGCTGATGTCAAGACAGATCTAGAAGTTCAAGACAACATCACAACTTTAGAGACAGTACTGTCAACAAAGCAAAAGAGACTGGAATCTACCTCCGAGCTTATCCTCTCTCTATCACTGGCGATTCTTAATCTAAATGATAAGGTATCTTCCGTTGAAGAAGACGATTCTCTCAACAAGTTTGCGCAATTTACAATGGAAGCTGATGAACATACCAAGCTCTGTCAAGATGTTAAGCAGTTGGTTCAGTCAATCAAATCACTTCATCATGAGATTCCTTCATCAGAAATGAGCTTGCTTGCCAAGAAGAGGGAAGAGTCTAAGGTCAATGATACAGAACAAACTACAACTAGTCCGAGTAGTAGCAAGTATCAAAATATAAGAGTATTGAATAAAGACGAGCGAGAAGAAGAGCAGCAAAACAAACACAAGGAGGATGACGATGGTGATGATTATGAACAAAGTACCGAAGATGAATACGGAAAACTAGCATCGTATATTGATCAGGGTATCAATACAAAAGAGTCACAAGATGAACAACGACGTGCCAACTTGATTAGTAATACTCTACTGAGTAGCAAGGGTACTATTTTAGGAGCAGTGTTGAAACAGCAACGTTTACAACCTGCTTCCTCTTCCTCTACTAGGAATGAAAGCCCATAGCTGCTAGAGATGTGGGTGTTGCAAACATTGTGAGGCATAGATAGTATAGAGAGGCGGCAGACTGTCATAAGTGTGTACACAAGATGTGAACAAATCCCAGTACAAAGAGATACCACATTATACTGTAAAATTAGAATAGAGGTTCTTGATATATAACTCAAATACACCTTTTGACCGTATAATTATCTCTTGTGTCATTAATTAATTTGTGCACAAGATAATAAATATACGGCGGCCTTCACAATCGTGGCGACGATAAATCCGCTGAGTACAATATGTGATTTTGTGAGACGAAAGCTAATTCATTCAGCTTGAAAACATTACAGCCCTATGGTAATACCGTACCGGTTGTCGTAGTCACAGTATACAGAAGCCCCTTATAAAACTCATCTATCATTGCTTTAATACGAGCAATCTGCTGGCGCCTATTATTAGGCCGCAATATAAACAGACAGAACAATGATATAGTGCTATTACTACACATCTATCAAATATGATTAATTATTATCATAGCCACAGTATATCAGCTATGATAATGTTATCAATAGTATTGCAATTCATTGCAATACCAACTACAACAATAACAACTGTGAATGCAAATTATATTGAATTATCATCATCCTATTCATTATTACGTGGCTCACCTTACATTGATGATCAATACAATAATGATATTACTAAAGAGGATGAAGAGCATAGAAAGATGATAAACTTGCGTAAACTATTACAACAATCAAGTAATCATCAATATTATTACTCTTCCCTCACTCCTTCTTTGCAAACTAACTCCTCTACAACTATATCAACTAATAACTCCACCCTCTCTTCTACAACAAGTAATAGCAGATATAACAATGAAAAGTGGTTAAACTTATCAAGTAATGAAATACAATTATTAAGTTATGATAAATCATCATTGAATTATATGAATCAAAATTTATTGGGTAGTGTTTATTTACTTGGTAGAGGTCGACAGAGTAGTGCAGTAACGACGACAGCGACTTTAGATGAGAGTTCTACTAATAAGCCTGTTGATGTTGACAAGTTGGAGGGTGAGAATAGTGATAATGGGTGGAGTATAACATCATTTCTACGAGGCAAGTCATCATCCACTACTACTACAACAAAGGATAGACTATCACCACCTCGTGATCGAAAGTTACAACAATGGACAATGCATACTGGTAATGACAATTCAATACCACCACCACCTCCATCATCTAGTAGTAGTAACTCTGATTCTGATATACAAGCACAATCATCATCCACTTCCAACACACTAGACTCTGAAAACAATGAAGATACCACCAACAACAGCAACAGCAATGCAGAACAAGATGATATATCACGCCAAGAATTAATGTCAAGATTAAACAAAGCCCTCCAGACTGTACAACAACTCAATAATAAACACGCAAGATATGATACCAATACTAAGTATGAGTATAGTAATCCAAATTTTGATTTACATCGTCCTCCTCCTCCTGACTTGTCGGAAGATAACAAAGAAGAGGGTGAAGGGAGTAATGAGGTAGAGGAAGGAAATGAGAGTAGTATGCAACAAATGTCAGACAACAA
>Ga0214481_100516_pt1 | contig 19464 bp, 17 predicted proteins | sample M1_20Mar14CPVII9_4_FD_165057 | JGI IMG/M metagenome (GOLD analysis project Ga0214481, IMG submission 165057) | Marine eukaryotic communities from Monterey Bay, California, United States - M1_20Mar14CPVII9sort6BwellG10 | ecosystem: Environmental > Aquatic > Marine > Unclassified | place: USA...
AATGATGTGTGAATCGCAAAGCAATATTAATGAAGAGTCTAGCTTGTTGATACTTATCTGTGGACCTCTTGTGCTTTGCAAAGATAGAAAGATGTAACTATTAACCTCTTAGAATTATATGTAACTTGTTGTATCATTGACTTACCCTCTCTATCGATCTCAGTGACCGTCGTCTTTTTTCATTCGGGACGGGATATCTTTTGACTTTGCAAGATAGATATGAGATAGTTCGATATAGATTGCCTCCATATCGCTATGCTGCACCACACACAGAAAAGTACAGGTGTTATTGCAAGAAGACAAGCCAGTGTACTACTGGCAAAAGATCCAGTAGAATTAGAAAACGCTTATAATGATTGGGCCAAAACATACGATCTTCTGCATATGGATACAAAACAACAGCTCGATGGCGTTGATCTAAGTAAAGGAATGTTAGAGCAGTCCAGAAAGAGAAGATTGTATCGAAATCTTATCAAGGCGGACTTCACTCGATCGAATTGTATTCCAAATAGTTATGATGCAGTCCATGCTTCTGCGGTGTTTGCTCCGGGTCAAGCTCCTCCATCAACATTCGATGAGTTTTGGTTACTTATAAAAACAAACGGACATGCTGTATTTACTATCCGTTGTGGCTATTATGATTCTGATGAGGGGAGACAACACAAAGAACATTTGGAAAGTATGATAAAGGAAAACAAGTGGAAACTGATTTCAAAGACCAAGCAAGATTATCTGCCCAAAGACGACGTATTTGCATATGTATTTGTGCTGAAGAAGATATTATCATGAAATAACTTATATGTAAAAGGGCAAAGATTGAGAGAACTTGTTGTATTGTAACTTTAGTTATATGTTGTATTGATTTATTCATGCTCGTCTTTTGAACAGCTTGAAGCCTCTTCTTCTTAGAGGTGAGAATCTCAAGTACCAAGTTAGACAACTTAATCCTTGGACCAAGTTGAAAGCAGCCAAAGATAATAGTACACCATTCAAGGTCTTTCCAAGAGGAGATACTAACCCTGCAATCATTGCACCAACGCCGATGACAGTCACAAGTGCCAGATCTTTAAAAGCTGATAAACCTAACATCGTCCCTTCTCCAGCAAATACTAAGCCATTTACTAAATGTATAAATGATGATATCAATGCTGGCCCTTTCACTGCCTCTCGCACTTCTGGTAGAGGCGAGAACCAAGGAGTAATCATTGGCAAAGCAAACAGCTGGACACCTGCTAAAATGACACCCAAGATAGTACCCCATGCGAAGATTCTATCTGCTACAGGTCGTGCGGCATCATCTCCTTCTATAGCCCTGGCAGACGGCACCAAGGCAGCTGCAGTTCCTTGTACTCCAAGATGAGCGACAACTCCAAGAGAGTAGATTTGCATTGTAATCCCATACGCTGGAAGATGCGCGTTTCACAGTTTATGAAGATGGAGAGAGATAAACAGACATAACACTTGTTGTTAGTACATATGGTTTGCAAGGGCAGTCAAATAAAGGCAAATTAAGTTCAAATGAAGTAGTCAAAATCAACGAGACTTCATATTGAACACTTGACTTCACATGATGAAATAATACTAACGCGGACTTTCCTGCTGCAGATACTCCACTTGGATCCATTTCTTGTGCTCTTCTGGCTGCCGAGACAAATGCAACATTGAGTGTCATTTGCCTGAGTAGCATGGCGGTACCTCCCTTTATTAATGGTAACAGTGACTTCATGGATGGTGCATTAAAGAGCTTCGACCACTGAATGAGTTTACGTCGTATCAGCAACCGTAAGTATATCAAACTAGATGTGAGCTCTGAGAATGATGTGGCGGCAGCTGCTCCACTAGCTCCTAATCCACTCCATATTGTTTTCATAATCGCATTGTTGGGTGCTGCAATTCCCAGCCCTTTAATTCCAAAGATACATAACGGATCCAAGACCAGATTGAGTAAGTTTGTTGTCAATGATACTTTCAAAGGTGTAATTGTATTCAATAAACCTCGATATGCCGCAAAGCCTGTTGCTGAGAATAAAGCCGGTATCATTCCAATGGCACGCCATCTTAGATATGGCACTGCATAATCTAAGACACTCATTGCCCCCGATACACTTGCGGCTTCTGTTAGAGAAGATGGCAAAACCAATCTCAATACAAGCTTGGGCCAACCAATCAATATCAATGAAAAGATACCACCCAGTACATTCGATAGATATAAACTTTCACATACCCTCTCCTTTGCTGTAGTCCAATCCTCCTTGCCAATGGCCTCTGCCACCAGTGGGGCAGTGATCGTAGGAAGGAACGCTGCCAGAAAGTAGATTGTAAAGAAACATTGATTAGCTGCCGATTGTGCTGCCAGTGCTAATGGATCAGCTAACTGGCCAACGTAAAATGTATCAACTGCATTTACTAATGGTACTACCATTAGATTTAACATTGTTGGTAATGCAGTTGATAATATCTTTTTATCTAATTCATCTGGTGGAGCTGTACTTCGTTTCAGTTTTGGTATTGCACTAACTAATCGTGACCATGATGATATGGTACCATCTATATCTAATTCTTCATTTGTTGATACTTCTTTTATATCATTGGATGACGATTTGTCAATATCCAATTCCTCAATTGATTCTATGATATCATTAGATGAGTCATCCGACATATAAAGATTTCTACATGGTATCTTTAGTGTTTGATGTGTGAAAAGCCGCCGGTGTGAATACCGTGGAAATAAAGATAGACTCTCCACATTATATACAGCCAACAATGACAATAGTAGGAGGCGATAAACCATTGTAGACGATATCAAATCTGCCGCCAATCTTTGTTCCTCGTCCTCGTCTAAAAATTCGAAAAACGTCACAGATACCCACAAATTGAATTTTATTTTATACTCACACATACATAGCGCAGTGAGCCAAAACAGCTTCGGCCAAATTTGATCTTCTGTTTGCTCATACTACAATTTGAAAGAATTTGATACCTGGATGCACGACAATGAAGGTAGTATGGATGGCATGATGAAGGGCTTAGCAAGTATGTGGAAACGCTTACTGAAAAATGATGAGAAATTGGGGATTGATGCAGAGTACACCCGGTCTGGCATCACTCAATTTCTCGCTGATTTCAAGAAACAAGTGGAAGATATGGAAGTAGGCGATGACGATCCTATTGAATTTGAGTAGACGAGAACAAGGTATAATTGTAAATGGGGTCTATTAGTTGTATATGTTATTGAGGTAGTTATACAGATGAGATACAAGGTAATAGAAAAAGTGTAAGAGAACATTTTACTATTAAGTGATAGTCTACATGATAAACACAAACTATCCTGTTCGAAGGCCAGTTCTCTTTCCTTTCTCTTCTATCTACATTTTTTTCTCGAGTACAAACAAAAATAAATTCCCTACACATCCTTCTCATTTAGGCAACTACAGATCCAAGTACATATGATGCAGAATACTTCTCAATCGCTTCGGCACCAACACGATGAGTAAAGTCACCAAATGCCTCAAATTCCATCCTCTGTTGAATAAACATGGCAAGGATTGGTTCCATAGTCTCTTCCAACTTATCACGATCCATCTTTGCCATGAAGGGGTAGGCAGTACGTGTTAATACTGGACTACCACCCAACCATACCTGATATGACTTGGCACCATCACCAACGAATGCCAACTCAGCCATGTAAGGCCGAGCACATCCATTAGGACAACCAGTCATACGCATTAGAATCTCCTCACCGGGTAAATTCATCTTATTAAGTAATCCACGCATACGTTCGATATAGTCTGGCATTAAACGCTCTGCCTCGCCTTGTGCTAATCCACACAAAGGCAATGCAGGACATGCCATGGCAAGACGTGCATTCGGATCAACATCCTCTAATGCGGCAACACCATGTTCACGCATAATAGCATCAATACCATCCTTATCCTTAGGATCAATATCACGAAAGATGATAGATTGAGTAGGACTCAATATCGAATGCAAATTATACTTGTCAACGATTACACGCATCGCCGACTTGAGACGGAATGATCCCTCATCCTTCACACGACCATTATCAACATGTTGTCCATAGAATAACTTCCCATCACCCTGTTCCCACCATCCCATCCAATCATTATACTTCCAATCCTCCATGGGACGCCAGGGGGCAATTTCCGTACCTACATAACTTTCGACAAGTTTCTTAAAGTTATCAATACCAAGTGTATGCACCAGGTACTTCATACGTGCATTAGCACGAACGTCACGATTACCATGATCACGTTGAGCGGCAACAATTGCCTTAAGTACCTCCATAATATCATCCTTGGGTACGAATCCCATATGATCAGCGGCACGTGCAAATGTACTCTCCTTATTATGTGTACGGCCCATGCCTCCGCCAACCATGACATTAAACCCTTCCAGTTCGGTACCGTCCTCATTCATAATAACGACACAACCAATATCATTGGTATAAATATCCAATGAATTATCACCGGGAACAGTTACACCAATCTTAAACTTACGAGGTAAGTACTGTGTACCATAAATTGGTTCAACACTATCACTTAGAATAATACCCCGTCCTGAATCATATAACATTGCCTCATCGACATTATAACTCTCCACTTCCTTTGCCCAAGTTTCAACTGATGCGGCCTTTTCGCCATCTAACCAAATTTCACTAAATGCATTACTCATTGGTCTAAATAATTGTGCAAATACTTTGGAATATTCACGTGCATAATTATATGCGGGAGTAGTAAAGGGTGCGGGTGTGGTCATTACGTTTCGTGAGACATCACCACAAGCACCTACGGTACTACTACCAATATTCATAATTGATGAAATGACAGTTTTTAAATTACCTTTTAATATACCATGCATTTGGAAACATTGTCGTGTAGTGGCACGTAGGTCACCTTGTCCCATCTTGGCTGATAAATCATCCAACAACCTATACAAGTCTGGTGGTAATTCCCCAGCAGGTTGTTTCAATCGTAACATAAATTGCCAATCTTTAGGTCCTTTAGTTTCACGATTATTCTGTTGATACGATCCATGATATTTTAATATTTGATAAGCATCCTTGGAGATACCAATTTCTTCAGTTGATAATTGTTCCTCGAGTGGGATACGTAAATAATCGGATGCTATTTTTAATTTTTCAATTTTTGGTAATGATTTTGATTTTGGTGCTTCCATTTGCACATTTAGACTTGTAGTTGTTGTGGTGCTTCTGGAAGTAGTAGTGGCATGATGTGTGATTGATGATGTTGATTGGGGAGCAAAGGCGATGACTGCTGATGGAATTGTAGCGGCGAGTGCAACGCCGGTGGTAAACTTCATTATTGATTAGTGGTTTTTATTATTATTATTGAGCTATACAAGCAATGTTTCTATTAGTATTGATTGCAATTTGTGATGGATCGATCGAGGAACAAAGAAGTGATGCTGATGAGGTTTATTTGTGGTGGCAAGAAGACTGAAAGATCTTGCAATTGCAGTAAAATTTTTCGGATATCACTCGAGCAAAATAGGATACGGTATCCTTTCTTACGTCTCACTATCTACACCATAAAAAAAATGATACATCAAGTGGGTAGCTGACGATATTGTATACTGAGAGAATAATCAACCATGTCCACACGTAGAAGAGGCGCTAATACTACCGCCACCGCCTCCTCAGGCGGTAGCGGTAAGAAGAGAGCACGATCAAAACTAAACATCAATCTCTCCAGTCATGGAGGTCAATACGAAGACCTCGATGATGATGATGACAATAATACACCGACATTACATGATGAAGAGTTGGATTCGGATGATAATGCCGATGATGATTTAGATAATGATATGGAGGATGATGAGGAGGATAGCGAAGAGGATGAAGAAACAGTCGATGCCAAACGATTACGATTGGCACGAAATTATTTAACTAAAATGAAGGCACAGCAATCTTCATCATCATCAGACGAAGAAGACGATGATTCTGATAATTCAGATGATGATACAAACGAAGAAGATAAACTTGGTAAACGTATAGCAAAAGAACGTCTTAAAAAATCAGGTTTATTACAACTACAAATAGCAACATCAATACAATCATCGATACAAACTTTGCGTTCATCAATTGCTAAGGATATTGGTATTGACGCTGCATCACAGGCATGGCTTGGCGGTGGTACTACATCTACATCCAATACCAATACACAACAACAGCAGCAAGATGAAATATATTCAAAAAATTGGTTAAATCATAAATATATAACCTACCATCGTGGACATGACTTATCACCAACGAGTGTTGCATTGTCAAGTAATGGACATGTAGCATATAGCGGGTCCAAAGATGGTAGTTTATTAATGTGGAATGTTGTTAATGGTGGTAGGAAATTGAATACTATATTACCGGTAGTGAAAGGTGGTAATAGTGAGGGTAATAATAGTGATAGGAATACAAGAGAGATACTATCAATTGCAACATCAGATGATGATCGATATTTGGCAGTGGGTGGACGTGATAACTGTGTACGAATATTTGATATACGTACACTTGGTAAGAATACAAACACTACCAATGGGACGACACCAATTACTACATTATCAGGACATAAAAAGGCGGTAACATCCTTATCATTCCGATCACGTACACTCGATCTCTACTCAGGATCCGAAGACCGATGTATAAGACGATATGATTTAAATGCATTAACATATGTCGAGACATTATATGGACATCAATCATCGATTATTGATATAGATTGTGCACTTAAAAATCGTCCAGTTAGTATAGCACAAGATCGGACAGTACGGTTATGGAAGGTCGAGGAAGATAGTCATTTGGTATATAGACCAGGAGGAGATGTTAGTAGTGCAGAATGTGTATGTGCCATACAAGATGGATGGTTTATTACCGGACATGATGATGGACGATTAGCATTATGGAAAGAGGAGAAGAAACGTCCCGTGGGTGAGGTTGTAGTTGCCGCACATGGATATGCCAATGGTAATAGGGGTGTATCACGTAGTGTTATGTGTTGTGATGGATTGAAATTAAGTGATGTATTGGCAACTGGGTCGAATGATGGATATTTACGATTATGGAAAGTAAATACTAGTGGTGATAAGAATGAAGCAGGTATTAGTCCGTTGGAAAGTGTACCGATACATGGACATATTAATAGTATTGCCATGGGACCAGAAGGAAAGTTTTGTGTTGCGGCGGTTGGACAGGAACCTAGATTAGGACGATGGGATCGTGTACCCCGAGCCAAGAATCGTTTTGCTATTATCAAGTTGAATGCTGATGGGGAGGAGTAACTAAACCATTCAAGTACTTTTCTTAAATTTAAACTACTTCCAGATAGATGATATATCTGTTTATACTCTTCTGTCCCCAACACACACAGTAATGCACATCATATGTCATCTTTCTCATATCTTCATATGAATATACCCCACATTACCAACCTACGACAGCAGCAAGGATGGCAACTCCTCCAACAAACCAAGAACCTACTGTGACTGCACCTGGACTAGTGGAAATGATTGTTCCCTGAATTCCTCCTTCAACGTCGCCCATGATAGGAGCACTACCATCATCGGGGACAAATTTCATTCCATAGCATTTGTTATCCTTGCATTGGCAATTAGAGTATGTGGGCGGGGTGCCACAGTATCCATCGCCACAGATGTTGGCAGGTTTGTTACAAGCTTCGGCCTTGCCCATCAAGGATAGACAACCACCAGATGCATCATCACAGGTTGAAGTGGTACTGGCACACATGTTGTTCTTGCAGAGAGGGCCACTTGCCACAGCACATTGGACATTTGTACCATACTTACAAGTGTCTGTCGTGAATTGCAACTTGCCTTTTACACCGTTGATGGTATAAGATTCACCGCCGCTTGTGGTAGTAACAGGCTTCTCGGTTGTGTCATCGTCATCTCCCCCATCGGTGGTGGTATCATCATCTTTCTCATCGTCGGTGGTGGTAGCATCATTTGGTACCGCATCACCTCCTCCATTTGAGGCTGGACATGCATCAAATGGATAAGTATACTTAATGTTGTTTACCATGAGTACCTCGCCAACAGACATGGGAATGTCGCCTTCTACACTGACGTTATTGTCTCCACTTTTGTTTGCAATACAGCTACCACCAAGTAGTGTTGATGAACCCCAACTAGATGTGAATGAGGGACAGCTTCCCGAACAAATACACACACCAGAATCTTCAGAGCAAGTAGACTCAGCATTAACCGTAGTAGAAGCGGAGACGAGGAGAGCGACTAGTAAAGAAGGGATCTTCATTTTGATTTTGTTTGTTATGTTGATGATATTATATGATATTTTATGATATTATTTGCAACTCTCTATTGTTTTGTAATATTATGTGATATATATGCAAAGATTTCAAGGTTGATTGAAGCAGATGTTTGATGACACACAACTGCACACAAAGATATTTTTTGCAAAATCTATGTCGTACAATCGTATTCTAGCCTAGGATACCAGAGAAGATAGTATCCGAAAGTTCGACTAATACTAATACCCAGCTAAGTAGGTAAGTACGATACTTATCGATTTAATCACTCCGTATGAATAGATGATATCATATTCTGACCGTTAAAGGTATCAGCTATGAAGGAGATTATTGTTAGCTATTGACCGAACATTCGGAATGCTCAAGTATGTTAAAAAGTATCTTTATTTGTATTGATAGTAGGATAGCAAGAAGGTGTAGTCTAGCAGGCGTCTTTGTGCTAGAGAATCGGCTAGTGATCTTCCGGGCACAATGCATAATATATCATATCAATGTGATACGAGCATGATAGATCTTGTTTACACCTAGCCAAGCTGAAATGAAAGCTGTTCTACATATGGAATTACTTTCTAGACAACGACTTCTCTGAAACAATTTTGATTTATTTTTAGTTGATATTGTACAGAAAATACGTCATTCATTCACCTTTTAATATTGGGTAGTGAAGAAGAGTCTTTTCTATAGTAGTATGAGTTGTCACAACCATTACAGTTGATCTCTCATGACCATATATGAAGTAGATAATTGATCTTGTAGATGACAAGATCTCTATATATCTCTATTGCTCGTACCAATAGGGAGTGTTGAAAGTATAGAACAAAAACCTAAACCAAAGAGCACTTTATGACAAGTTGAAGGCTTCTCCAAGGTAGTTGGTTACGAATGGAGCCATTGGCTCTCCATCGTAAGCGGGTACAACACCGGTAAGTGCTGGAACTGATCCCTCTGCGCATTGTGCTGAGAGGAAACCGAAGATACCAAGCATAGCAGCTCTTCCGTTGTTAATCTCTGCTCTTAGACGTGACTCCTTCTTCTCCTCACTCATGTTCTTGCTCAACTTGAAGGGATCGTAGAAGTTGAATGGAACTGGGTGGGGAATACCATCCATACCGGATGTGAAATCGGGGAAGTCACCTGGCTTACCCCCACGCATGTAATGTGTGTGGTTGGGTGTGGAAAGTTCCGACCAGAATTCAAGGAAGGCAATTACGCCAAAGATTTGCCACTTAGCATCGTCCGAGATTGTATCCCAAAGTACTGGGGGGTTGGTTTCACTTGGGAATGGAGTTCCATCCATTTGCATGGCCCATGGGAACTTAATTCCGTTAGCATGTACAATGTATCCTACGAAAGCAAACATCTGTGCATATGATATGTTATAATGGATAAGTGAGATACAGTTTCAATGCGATCAATATCATATATCATATGTATAGAGATAGCAATTCATTACTTACAGCAATACGTCCATGCTTGATCTCGGCATGACGAAGGAATCCAATAGTAGCCTCATTGGACTCTCCCCAGAATTCAGCCTCTGCCAAGTTAAGAGGATCATAGAATCCAACCTGTTATATAATATATCGAGAGTCAAAAGATAAGAGGATAAAATGAGATATATTAGATATCTATATACTAAAAGCATCAAGAAGATACCAATATCCATTGCAAATATATCAATTTCCCTGTCGAACCTCCAAACTAGCACATATTCATATCATATGCACCTTCAACATAACTTTGCAATGAGAAAAACTTACAACTGGGTTAAGCTTCTTGGCAAGTGCCTCAAGGTCAGCCTTGGTTTCACTAACGGCTGTGGCAGAACGACCGGTAGGAGCGGGGGCAAAAGCACATGCAGATGCGATAGTGGCGGCTAGGATAGTGGATTTCAACATGATACGACTTATTTTATGTGTATGTAGTTGTTTACTAGTGATAATAATATGCACCTTTATCAAGCTGTCAAAAGAGGAAGAGATGCATGCTCTCTAAGTTGAAGAAAAAGATATCATTTTCACGACGTTAGACCGTTTTATCGCCATAAATCTAACTTTCTTTATTACTGATCTTTTTACCTTCTACTACTTGGCTTGGTGCTATCCGCCAATATCTCTACAGTTATCTATATAACAATGGTGACATCATCATCACCATCAAGAAGAATGTTTATTAAATGGGCGATGGCGTCGGCTGTTGTTGTTCTGTGTTGTGCATCTAATAATAATGTGATGGCTTTCAATTCCCCGAGACATCACAATTCACAGCTAAGACTAAGGCATAGTACTACTAATATAATAAACAGAGGTATCAATATACGACCCCTATGGATGTCTGATGATAAAAACAATGATAATAATGACGATTTTATTCAAGATCCCAACCCCGGAGGTCTTAATCAATGGGCTGAAGAAGATACCAACAATAAGAAATCGTTCGAAGATTTAAGCTTTATTGAACAAATCCAAGAATGGTTTGCTAGTCCAGAGGGTAAAGAGGATGTAAAAACATACATAACTAGTTTGGGTATAGCATTAATATTACGATTACTAATCATCGAGCCTCGCTACATACCAAGTTTGAGTATGTATCCAACATTTGAGGTTGGTGATCAATTGGCAGTGGAGAAGGTTACGAAACGAGTTAGACCATTTAGTAGAAGGGAGGTAGTTGTTTTTAACCCACCTGAGACGTTTCGAAATCTTGTCGGAGAGTCAAATCGTAAGGCGAAGGAGGCATTGATTAAACGTATTGTTGCTGTCGAGGGTGATACTGTTGTTGTTAAGGGTGGTAAACTATTTGTGAATGGTGACGAGCAAGATGAACCATTCAAAGCCGAGGATGCAGAATATGAATTCGGTCCTGTGTTGGTACCACCGGGTGAAGTGTTAGTGTTGGGTGATAATCGTAATCATAGTCTTGATGGACATATTTGGGGTTTCTTACCTGTTGAGAATGTAATTGGGAGAGCGGTCTTTGTATATTGGCCACCATGGCGTGTAGGAACAACGGGGATGTACTAACTTCTTGTGACGACTACTTAACCTCTCTAATATTGCTTTGTAAATACAGTTGAGTATCTAGAGTAGTTGCAATAATATAGTACCTAGTAGTAGTTAAGAGCTTACTAACTTATATACTCTTTATGATGATGACATCTTTGTTGCCAGACGAATCATTCTATCAAAAATGTTCTCTACCCTTTCTTGCCACACCTCTCCAACTAAACTACCATCGGAATCAAATACGGAAGGATCTGCAAATCTATTGATTACGACTTCGGGGGAATTCACAAAAGTAATAATCCAAGAAGACTGATGTTTGTCGTAATGCAAGTTGGGAACGAGCAGTCCCTGCACCACCTCCTGCTCCCACAATAGCACCGACCTTGCCCTTCCATAGATTAGTACCATACGAAGGCCAATCTAAAGCGTTTTTCAATGCAGCGGTCATACTATAATTATACTCTGGACTTGCTATGAATATGGCACCGGCCTTCTTGACAGCTTCCCTCCATTGTTTTACTACCTCGGGAGCATCATCATTCAAGTCTTCGTTAAACAGGGGAAGCTTGCCAATATCAAATGTACTTATTGTTACGTCATTTCTTGAATTGCCAATCTTTATTGCATGTCGGACTAAGCCCGAGTTTGCCGACTTTTTTCTGAGTGATCCACTGATGGCAAGTACGTTGATAATCTTAGTAGGTGCTGACATGATACTATATTGATATTTATTGGATAAATGTATATATTGCTTGTGTAGAAGTCGAATTGTTAATTTGCTTTAGTTTTGTTCTGATAAGTATGCGTAAGTTGATGTCGATGTTGCTTTGTATTTTTTTATGAGCTAAGATAATGCATGCAGCTTCAAATGTGAACAACACCTCCTCTATCGATTTCTACGAACTGAGGCCTTTATCGAGGCTCAATACTGCTTTCTGTGAACACATATATTTCTTGTGTTATTGAATGTGCTACCTAAATCATCATCCATCACAAGCAAGACAACTCGACCATCATTCCATCATGCATTCATAATTTTGCAATTAGATACCTCACTCTCTACTCTCCCCAAAAAATGACACAGCACAAACCCCACGATCACCTACAATGAGCAACCACAGAGGCGGCCGATGGGGGCCATCATCCTATCAACCCCCTCCTCAAGTTAATGAAGATGATCTTGCAATGGCGGCGCTGTTAGGTGAAGCAAATAAGAAATCAGAAGAAGAAGAACGTGCAAGAAAAAATCAACAATATGAGAGTAGACAAAACAACAACCATCGATCACCACAAAATAATAAGAGGCAGCATAATAATAATAACAATGCGGATGATACAAACAATTATTATGGAAGAAGTAGTGGAGATAAGAGAATAGTAGAAGATGATACGAATGAGCAACGAGGAGATACGAAGCGGAGTAAACCATCTGAAGAATCAGCCCCTCCTCCTACTGAAAATCCAAACAAAGTAAAAGCAGACTTTGGTTTATCAGGAGCACTGGCAGGTGATACACAAACTGGCAATGTATATAATGGAGTTACATTAAAATTCTCTGAACCACCAGAGGCTAGAATACCAAATACTCGATGGCGATTATATGTCTTTCGAAAGAAGAATCCAGATTCTGCTAATAAGAATGATGATGGATTATTAGATACATATCATATTAGTCGTCAATCTGCATATTTATTTGGTAGAGAACGAAAGGTTGCAGATATACCAGTTGATCATGGTTCATTATCAAAGCAACATGCAGTACTACAATATCGATCTCTTCCCTCAAAACAACAAGAGATTGGTGCTCCTACTAAGTTGCAATGCAAACCCTATCTTATGGATTTAGAGAGCACCAATGGTACTTTTATTAATGGTGTTAGATTAGATTCAGCGAGATACTATGAATTGAAAAGAGGTGATGTTATTAGTTTCGGAGCCAGTTCTAGGGAGTACGTGTTGTTAACAGAACAAACAAAGAAGTAGTTTTATGTTTACAAGACAAGTAAATCAATATTGAACAATCAACCACTGACAATCGTCTACATTATCTTTTAGAAAAAGAGATTAGCTCCTAGTGCCAATAATAAGTAAATTGCAGGATAAGCTAGACTTACAAACTCGACAGAAGAAGCTTGGGCCTCAGGATCATAACTACTAACATAACAAGAGTATCCAATCCCCAACCCATTACCGAAAAGAGTTGCTAACTCCTGCTTGCCTTCGTCAGTGTTTAGAGCAGCCTCATCACATGAAATCCTCGAATTGGTCGAACATTGCATATTTAGGTACATTCTTCTTTAGCAATTGCCAAGCCTAATCGTCGTATATCTTTCCATTATACGGAGGTCTGATCTTCAAACCCTCCGTAATCTTCAAACTCTCACAACACTAAAGATACCACATAGAAATCTGTATATGTCGGATGACTCATCTAATGTATCGACTAATTATATTATAGAAGCATAAACAAATGAAGGAACACGACAAGAGTATCCAATCCCCAACTCATTCTCTAATAGAGTTGCTAATTCCTCCTTGCCTTTATCCATAAATTGGCATCTCGACTGCTGATGTCACGGTCTTTGTGTCCCTTCTCTTCTATTCGTCACCTAAAATGTACTAAACTAAACTCCTTTCCTACTTATATTGCACCAGATGATGGTCCCCCGATGCTGGACCTCACCGAATACCTCTTTCTGAGCCCAGACTTTCTTTTTTTTTCAGTTTGTTCCGAGCCTTCCTTGTCTAACATAGGAGCAGACTGAATCTCCACCTGTTGAGCTACTTCTTCCTCATCTTTCCTGCTCAACTCAAGATCAAGTCTCGCATTTGATGCATATGCAGACCCACCATGGTGATGATAATCCTTTGTGATGATAATGATGATATTGCGTGTGTTAGATATAAAATTCAAGCATGAAAAACATTTAAGATACCTGAAACTCTCACCATGCCCATGAGCTCTGCCTCTTCTGACACCCTAAACAAACCAAACTTGTTCAATGTCCAGAACATAAGGCTGCAAGTGGCCATAGGCCAAGCGAAATCCAGAGATATAGCAGCAAGTTGCCATGCCAACAACTTCCCGTTACCTCCAAAGAAGATGCCAGTATTGTCGCTTGTTGAACCGTCCAAGTATGCTGGGTTGACAAAGAAAGCTACGCATAACATTCCCCAGGCTCCAGCACCGAGATGAACAGGCGAGGCACCAACGGGGTCGTCGATACGAAGCCTGTCTAATAACCAGGCCATTCCGTAATATGACAATGCTCCAGTAGCTCCAATCGGAAGTCCAGCCCAAGGATCGTAGTAGCCCACTCCACTACATGTTGCTACCATGCCTGATAGTAATCCATTGATACATAGACCCAAGTCTAAAACGTTTCCTTCTCTGTGAAACCAACCTACGCATAGGAGTGTAATTGCACCCGAAGCACCAGCGAGGGCTGTCACTGTGGCGACTCTTCCAACTTGCACAAACCCACCACCCTGGAAATGGCAAAGAGTATGTGTGAGAGAAAAAAGAGAGCAAAGATGCGATGTTGCATTTCTTTTAGTCATTCAAAGCCTCATACTCACAACAATACTAAAGCCTGACGCTGCATTAAAAGGGAAGAAACCAAACCATAAGATGAAAGTCCCTGTTGCAGCAAGGACAGAGTTATGACCTGGAATTGGTTGGCTAATCCATGTTTCGGATTCTTCGTCATATTTGAATCTGCCAATTCTGGGCCCTAGAATCCAAGCTCCCGATAAAGCTGCAACGCCCCCGACCACTGGAAAGATACAACATATGAGATGAGGGATGAAATATGAACAGGGTCGAACAAACAAACTCCTTCTTACTATGAACTGCTCCACCAGCTGCATAGTCTATAACTCTACCATAGAAAAGACCATCTTCACTCCAAACCCAGTGTGATGCCACAGGATATATAAATCCTGTTAAGACAAATGTATACACCATGTATGCTCGAAAACGACAACTTCGTATATCAGAAGTATGTTAACAATCATGAGATTAGAGGCACATCACGAGATGATAAAAGCAAATTTTACAGATCTATAATATCATCCTCACCGTTCAGCGACAGCCCCTGAGACGATAGTGGCAGTTGTACCAGCAAACACGTAAAAGAAGAAGAAGTATACAAGGTTATCTTCGTATCCAATTAGAAAGAAGTAAGACTTTCCTAGGAATGGATTGCCACCTGTCCCCAAGGCTAATCCAAATCCAGTGGCCCAATATGCAAGTGCAGCAGTGCATCCATCCTGTGACAGTAAAGTTATAGCACATAAGACAATTGGTTGATTATAAATCTCGTATAGATTGTATCATACAAATAGGAGAATCAAACGAATTTAGAGTATCTCACCATAATGTTTTTAAGCAGTACATTCTGTGCATTCTTAGCTCTTATAGATCCAACCTCGAGAAGGCCAAAGCCTAATCATTTGCATATACTATTCTGTGAGTACATAAAATATTGACATCAAATTAAGATACAGAAACTTCTCTATCTCACCTGCCTGCATAAGGAAGCAAAGAACTCCAGCAACGAATATCCAAAGCCCATTGATAGCATCTGCAATATCTTCATCATTCATATCTAATAATATTTATCATGCATTCATCGGTACATATGGTACACCATGCATCTCCCAGATTTCATTTGCAAAAGATATCTTTATGTCATATATGTCACAATTCACCTTCTACAGTTCTCCTCCGGTAACAATACTCCTCTAGAGTATGTATGTCGTTCGATTATATAATGCTAATTAAATGATTAGAACATTATTAATGTTGTATATACAACTTTTCAATTTGTGGGTATCTGTGACACTCTCACGAAAACGGTATCCTACCCCACGTACTCTTTACGTCCTTCTTTGTACTTTCTGGCGACTTATTATCACAATTCCAAGCATACTGTCCTCCTCTAAAGGATCTCGGCGACGCATATAGCTAGTTTCATGGTGGCGTTATGCCCCAAGCAAGCCAAGTCGAGCAGCATTGAGGAAATCAGCGGTATCCTAAAATGCTGATATAACGCTACTGAGTAGAGGTAGTATGATATAGTTATATGTTGTGTACCTATGAATAGAATACCATGCTTTAGATTAGGCTCTGCTGTTTGTGTACTTTTTGTCCCATAACAAGCATCCTACGATGTCGTATCATATGTCTGTTTGTAGTTCTTTTCGTATCACATGAAATCCTCGAATTGATCGAACATAGCATATTTAGGTACATTCTTCTTCAACATTTGCCACGCCGAATCATCGTATATCTTTCCGTTGTATGGAGGTCGAATTTTCAAACTCTCGCAGTCTTTGAATTTGTCATCTACTGTTTTTCTAATGCAACTCTTCCAATGATACTCTTTAGTAGAAAGATATTTGTAATGATGGATGACGGCAACATCAACAGGTCGATCCTTATTGACAGCTCCAATCTTGTCAAAGTTTCCACCCCCATTTGTATCTACCCAAGTGCTCCCTTTCGTCTTCATTGAGTGAGGTGATTGGGGGTATCCTCCATAATCGGAAGTTTTTAATATCGATTTGACATTAAATCCCTGCTGTGTGTGTCTATCATTTGCCGATAATCCATCTCTATACATGAATCTTTTTGTTACTGGTAGTGGTGTGTATATATCTCTAAAGCTCGTTCCAAAGATATACCACGACACTGCTAAACTTCCTCTAGGAAGATGCTCTTCCAACATATCACTCACTGTTGTATGTTTCTTCAACACTAGGAATTCATCGACGTCGAAAAATGCCATGTATTTATGATCCTTCCCATGCTCGGCTGCACACATGTGATATCCATACATTTGTCTGTGAGTACCTGGTTTAGGCATTACTCTTACTGAATACCCCGACGCTAATCGTTTGTTTTGCCAGCTTTGTAACTCATGATCTTGAGAATTATCAATCAAGTATATTGTATGAAATCCTAAACCAAAGTGATAGTCAACCCACTCATCTAAGTAGTTTTCTGCATCCTTTACAATACCACATAGTGCTGTTGATGAAGTTGGTGCATCATAAAAGTTGGCCAAGTTTGGAAATTGTTTAGATAGAAGTGAACGAGCTGTCATATTAATTGGCGGTGGACGAATGTATTGATATACTACCCCCGTGGGTCGATTATCACTATTATTCTCTTCTTCTTGTTTTTGTGGTTGTACCATTGTTATTTCGGCACCATCACTTGTTGTTGTTGTATTCAAAACTTCTGACAGATTTCTTCTTGGACTATCATTATTGCGTTGTTGCAAATGAGGCGCTACAAAGCTCAATGTATCGGGTTTGTTTACATCGTATCGAGATGCAGTTTGTACCAAGAAAAACGTAACCACGAGTGATGCAATCGAGATGATTGTTAGCAGTGATATTATTGAGCTCTTCATAATTTATCGTCTCTCCTGTTGATAGTCTAGAGTTGATGAAAGCTGAAAGAGTCTTGTGTTTTTGTTCCAGAACTTAATAACTTAAATCATTAGCCGAGCTGAATTCACAAAGAGATACGCATACTACCGTACTGCACTTACTGATGCTCTGTAGTTAAATCTCTCGCAGGCTTATTCACCATCAAACACATTGAACCATTGTAATAGATAGGCAAAACTATCTAGATATCGTACTCAATATGGATATGATTTTTTTCTCAAAGACTTTCATGATGCTCTCCATTCTCCATCCCCTATCTTCTACTTCGCTATGCTCTATAAATACAATAGTTGACAACAAACTACTGTAGATACGTCATAACGATATAATTGGTTATGATATCCAAAGTGATTTATACTATGAACTACCATAGTTACTACGGAATGTATACTTCTATCCACCCATCAAAAAAATGATAGCTATTGATGCATCGAGAGACCTACTCCATTTGTGAAGGCTATGCACTATCTAATACATACCTACGCGATACCCCTCAACGATCATATATTAATAAAGTACCTGATCATGTTTATATGCCTCCCATGATCGAGATAGAGCCGTATCGATGACATCCGCTACCTCGCTCATTCTTTGAAAAATTGTGGCGTTAGAAGAACAACTCTACACGGAGCAATACTGGTATAACAACAAAGATTACGTGCAACAAATCAATTGGGGGTATAATAAATGGATTCTACTACATATATAGTATGGTTTGGCCGTATAGGGATAGATTGGACACGATATTGATGGATGATATAAAATGCACACATGATGTGCACAAGTTGTTGTCATCCTACAATACAAATGATGATAAGAGTGGTTGAAGGAGATTATTGAGGTACTAGAAGACGAGAAACCGAGATATAACCCAACATGAGGGTATTAGATTGCAATATACTCGTATGATATATATACACAACAATATATGCATAGAAAATGCATGAAATCATCAACAACATACCCCAAAACTAGTTCATGTTGCAATAACTAGATTCTACACATTATAAGATACTAAAACTATAAATTTATACCCTAGATACAAGTATCATACGTGTGTAGAAGCAATGTAAATGCAAAAGTGGTAGAATATGCACTGTGTCTAGACTTGCATAAAAGTAGAGGTATCACTGTTCCACTATCAAAAGAGTATAGATATCTTCTCTTTATGCATAATACTTGAGGATGTGATGATATATTGGCTCTCGGCAGCCTCCGGCGGCCTCGTGCCTAAATCTGGTGGAACTAACTATCTATATGAACAGTATGTACTCTGATGATAGAGGATACCGATTATGTGATACATGATACATTAACCACAATCAGTTTACCCTAGGTAACTGCAACAGCTTTTTATTGTCCTCCTCCTTTCGTGGTCATTTAAGAATGAATTTGGCGATAAAACTAATGTATTACATACACTAAGGTAAAGATAAATAAAGTGTATTTTAGGCACCTTCCGAAGTTGAAAGCGGCCGATAGCAAATTTTAGGCGAGGAAAGTTGCAAAAATTGAGAGACTGAATGAGAGTCGAGAGATTGGAGAGATGAAGAAGAAGCTAGAGAGGCAACAAAACCATCTAACAACTGGTGTTGTTGATCAGCTCCTTCTCATTGTTAAGCCTCCTTGTATTTCTAATGCAATAGGGCTGAACAAGTGACGATCAAATTAGTATGAAC
>Ga0214481_100521_pt1 | contig 19413 bp, 19 predicted proteins | sample M1_20Mar14CPVII9_4_FD_165057 | JGI IMG/M metagenome (GOLD analysis project Ga0214481, IMG submission 165057) | Marine eukaryotic communities from Monterey Bay, California, United States - M1_20Mar14CPVII9sort6BwellG10 | ecosystem: Environmental > Aquatic > Marine > Unclassified | place: USA...
GGCGGTATCGTATAGAAAGATATACGATGCACACCCTAGCTGTTAATTATACTGTTTAGATATCCTAATAATCTCCTCCTCGACTATTGACTATTATTGTATGCTGACAACTACCTACATCTAAATTATCAACAACAACATCACTCTTAGTGAGGCTCATTCGTAGAAAATTTCACTCGTGGGATCATGTACCGACCTAAAGTGCACTATAATTTTAAATTAGTTCTACAGTCTTTAATAAAGCCGCCTCTTTGGTTGATCAATCATTAGATATATCGTACCATAAATACCATAACAAACCATGCTAGCAACGGGTAATAAAACCCGTGGCTCCTTCGGTCCCGACGGCCGTCGTGTCTCCGGTGGATTACCCCCACCTCGTAAAAAGTTAGTAGTAGCACGTGCAGGTTCTGGCTTTAGTAAATGTTCTGGACCTATCAAAGTTAAATCAACAAATAAATTATTCGAGCCCGGTGCTAAAGTACTAATTGCCCGTGCACCGGTAATGTCTGGATTGAATTGTGGTAATGGTAATGGTATGGGTGGTTCATTATTACAAAAGAAATTTCAGAGGCCAATGACTAAGAGACGAAGTTATGATAAACGATCTGAATTGGCATTAAAGACTAGTACGTTGGGACAGAAACGTAGATTTGATGGTATGTCTAAATTGATGGCACGTGCTGGAAAGGTGAGTTGTGTTTATTTAGGAGTGGTGGTGTATAAATAATAAATTTAATGGTGCATGTGGTATATTTAATGGTGCATGTGCTCACTAATTATCTATTAAACATACACTACCAACACATTAAACACCAATCAACATACATTAATTAAACAATTAAAGGGATTATCATTTAAACTACCACAAAGAAAGAAGGATGGAGATTGTTCAGGTACTAGTGATGAAAGTGATAGTGAAGAAGAAGAGAAGGAACCTGAAAGACCATTTGAACCATTAATGGTATGGAAGAGTCCACATGAGGGTGGAGATGCTAAGGGATTAGCACCACGATTGTAAGTGTTTTATATTAGTTGGATTAGTTGTTTGTGTGTAATTGCATATGTTTGTTTAAGTTATATTTGCTAACATAATTTTATTTATTTGGGTTGGATTAACTTTATAGGATGACTGTTACCCGACAAGATGAATATGGTGTAGAGGAAACAGTGACAGAGTTATTACCAGGTAAATCATTTGTTGATGTACTCAATGTTTTGTGTAATGTTTTAATGTGCTAATATTCATATTTAATTTCAATACAAACAGCCCCGGTAGAGGCATATGCAAAAACTTCAGTATTTGTACCACCCGTACTTGCTAAATGGTTACGTCCGCATCAACGGGAGGGTTTACAATTCATGTATGAATGTGTAATGGGATTACGTGAATTCAAAGGAGCTGGTTGTATTCTAGCTGATGATATGGGTCTGGGAAAGGTACGATTTCTGTGTGGTGTTTGTGTTTGATATGCATCTTGTAAGTATGCCCAACAACTCAATCATATACCTCCATCCATCCACAATGTATAGACTCTTCAATCAGTCTGTTTGATTTGGACAATGTTACAAACTGGTATTACTGCCAACAAGGCACGTACTGCCAAACGTATAATAGTCATCTGTCCATGCTCTCTTGTAAAGAATTGGGATAATGAATTTGTCAAGTGGTTGGGTCCGGGAGTAGTCAAAACATTAGCCCTTGCCGAATCGGACCGTAAGACTGTAGAGAAGAATCTTGATTGTTTTGTAAAGACCAAGATGTTCAATGTCCTTATTGCAAGTTACGAGACTATCAGAGCCCATGTCGGACGTCTCACCAAGTTCAAGGAGTGAGTTGTTTGATATTGTTAACTTCTGTTTACTGTTCATTCATTAGAGCCATACCCTAACCACTTGTTCTTACTTATCCTATTTAATCAACAGCTGTTGTGATTTAATGGTATGCGATGAGGCACATCGACTCAAGAATAGAGATAATCAAACATCCAGGGCACTCAACTCCATCCCCGTCAAACGTCGAGTATTACTCACGGGTACACCTATGCAGAATGATCTTGAAGAGTTTCATGCAATGGTTGATTTCATCAATCCTGGTGTACTCGGTTCACAAGAGGAGTTCCGTAGGAAGACATTAGCTCCCATTTTACGTGGACGTGAGCCAGACGCTACCGAGAAGCAGAAGCAACGTATGGTTGAAATCCAACAAGAAATGTCCGAGACTGTAAACCAGTTCATTTTGAGGCGTGTGAATACATTGAATGCTCAACATTTACCTCCCAAGTTGGTGCAGGTAGTATGTTGCAACCTTACCGAGATTCAGCAGAACATGTACGCTCATCTCTGTAATAGTAAAGCTATGCAGCACGTCCTTGATGGAAAGCAAGTCAACTGTTTGGGTTCAATTCAGATGCTCATGAAGTTATGCAACCATCCAAGCCTTGTCGTAGAGGATGATTCATCCAACAAGATGGGTGGAGGCAGAGCCGGGGGTCGTAATAAGAAGAAAATCTGTTATGCCGAGGAAGAGAAGAGTAGTGCAGCCCCTGGGGCAGACGGAATTGCCAAGTTCATGCCATATGAGGCCATGGGTGGTGGAAGGAACGCCCCCGTTATGCCCGAGCTGTCGGGAAAGATGTTCGTCCTTTGGCGTCTCATGAGAGAGATGAGGAAGCCTGGAAATGGTGCCGATAAGATTGTCATCGTTAGTAACTACACACAGACATTGGATCTTATTGGACGAATGTGCCGTGAGAATAGTTGGGGTTTCTGTCGTTTAGATGGAAGTATATCCATGAAGAAGCGTCAAAAGATGTGCGACGATTTCAACGACCCATCTTCTAGCTTGATTGCTTTCCTCCTTTCAAGTAAAGCTGGAGGATGTGGACTCAACTTGATTGGCGGTAATAGGTAAGAGCTCTTTGTTATTACAAACCAGAGTATTATTTCTGTTGCATAATACTGACATCACTCTCTCTCACTCTCCATCTATCATTCTATCATCACAACTAAACAAAAGGTTGGTTCTGTTTGATCCAGATTGGAATCCTGCCGTGGACAAACAGGCTGCTGCTCGTTGTTGGAGAGATGGTCAGAAGAAGCGATGCTTTACATACCGATTCTTGGCCACTGGAACTGTCGAAGAGAAGATCTTTCAACGCCAACTATCAAAAGAAGGTCTTCAGTCTGTTGTTGATGACAAAGAACAGGTTAATGAGCTCAGTTCCAAAGATTTGAAGAACTTGTTCAAGCTACGCCAAGGCACTCCCAGTGACACACATGACAAGTTGAAGTGTGAGAGGTGTAAAATCATCGTCGATGATGCCGAGGCAAATGCTGCCAAGGTATTGCCAAAGAAGCTTGCTGCCTGCCGAGCACTGCTGGAACAGGTAATGAAAATGGAAGACTCTTCCACATTCCTTACTCCGTTGAAACCTGACGAGCATGGTGTATCCTTGGAGGAATACCAACGATCAGTGAAACAACCAATGGACTTTGGCACTGTATTGAAGCGACTTGATAAGCAGAATGGTAGTAATGGATACGACAGCCCTGCAGCTTTCTCGAAGGATGTGAATCGAGTGTTTTCGAATGTCTTGAAAGTTTGGGAGACTGGACAGGACCTTGCCGATAGAGCTTCCAGGCTTCAACTTTGGTGGATCCAACAGTGGACTGAATTGGTACCCAAGCTCATGTCAATGAAACCAGACGAAGAAGAAACCTGTAAGCCAGCAGCAGGAGAGGAGAAGAGTGAAGAAGGCAAGCCCAAAACAGAGGGTGACGAGGAGGAAATCCCTTCTAGCTATATTGACAATGAACGTGGAGAAGACTTTCAAGATCAGATTGGTATGCCCGACGAGGAGAATATGCGTAGTTGGTCTCATCATTACAGTACAGATACAGTCGACGACCCCATCTTCCGAGCTGCGATGAGGGGGTACGATAGTGTTTCATTTGTCTTTGGATTGGAAGTTACATGGAGTCTCATCCAGCAACGTCAACAGGAGGACGAAGAGAAGCAGGCTCTTGCCGAATTAGAAGCAATGCAAGAGATGGAAGAGCTGAACCCTTCCTCTTCTAAAGATGATGATGATGAGAGTAGCAGTGACGATGAATCAATTGGTGGCAAGAACGCCAATAAGAAGAAACCTGCTCAAAAGAAACCTGCCCAAAAGAAAAAGAAGAAGTCACTAAATGTTGACACTAGCGATAGTGAGGATAGTGACGAGGAGGATGAAGAAAAAGAAACTGCCGCGGACAAGGCCTTTCTCGCAGATTCAGATTCAGAAGATGATAATGCTTCTTACAATGGTGATGATGATCAAGAGGAGGAAGACACACAGGAAGAAGAGAGTGAAGAAGAAGAAGAAATGGAGGAGACTACTGAGGATAAGGCTGAAGACGATGATACACAGGAGGAAGGTATGTTTATGTGGTTATGCGCATGATCTGTTGTGCTAGTGTATTATTATGTGCTGATATTGAAATTAACTACTCATATACTATCCGCAGAGTCAGAAGAAGAACCTGATACTGACGAAAAGATGGCTGGAGAGGATGAAGCCATGGAGGATAAACCAGCACCAAAAGCCATGAACGAGGAAGAAAGTCTCGCTGAAGGTAAGTCCATATTTTCGATTGTTTCGTGCATCATGTTTTGTTTATGTGCTAATATTGAACTACTCATTACTATATACCACAGAGTCAGAAGAAGAAGAACCTGATGCCAATGAGAAGATGGCTGCGAACGAAGATGAAGCCATGAATGAGGATCCAGTGCAGGAGGAGGATACGACTGAGCCAGTTGCAAATGCCAATGGTGACCAAAATGAGGATACAGAAGTGGCTGCTGCTGCTCCAGGAAAGTCCGGTTTGTATTGCTTCTATACACATGTGATTTGAATGAAGCTTCGGTGATTTTACTACTTCATTTGATCTTCATCTTCGTCCTTTGATTGCCTTTGTAATCCACATTTACTAACATATGTTACAATCATCTCTCTTTCGTCTTGTTATATCCTGATAACGCGCTCTACCAGCCCCTGATGTCGAGGAGGCGGTGGAGTTATGGAAATGCCCTCAGTGCACACTCGACCAAGACGCAACGGCGAGGAAATGTCAGATGTGTGACTTCAAGAATCCCTCAAGGAAGCGTCCAAGGCGATCAAGGTAAATCCAACCTCAAGTTGGCTATTCTTCTTACTGATTCAGACCAAAGAATCTATTGTATAGTGTGCTGACGAACAACAAACATCATGTTTGATCCTTTGTGGATATATTTCTAATTGATAAAGTCATTCTCATTTCCCAAATTGTTTTTCTACTTTAACTCTAAGTAGTTCTGAACCTTTCCACACAACACTCCTTCTCCCGTACAACATTATCAATCACTTCTCCTTCATTCATTTAACACTTCTCCAACATTACCCTGGTTGTTTCCCACATACCACTCAACTCGACTTGTAATCATATCATATTTAGACCATCATTAAAGCAACACCACCAAGTAAGGCAACCCCAGAAGTTAAGGTAGCAGCTCCACTGTCAGTACTTGCGGCAGCATCCTTGTCCATATCATCAGAATGATCCGTTTCACCATCTTCTCCATGGTCATGCCCCTCATGATCGTCTTCACTAGTATGCTCGTCATCCTTGTGATCATCTAATGAAATAGAACCATATGTTAGGACATTTAAGAGATATTAATATAAACATTCATATATCATAAATTAACTTACCCTCATCATGATCGTCTCCATCGTGGTCATCCTCGCATGTTCCTAGTCCCTCACCACATTTCTCTCCACTATGAAAGAAGACGGGATATCATGAGGACATATAAGCAACTAACACAACTTACACAAAGTATACACTTACTGTTCACAATCAAACATTGCACGAATCTCCTCCTCACATTCGGAACAGGCCTTGATCTCAGCACAATGTTCCTCCTTGTTACCAGCACAATCAGGGCCAAAGTTTACATCCTCCAACTCACCACATTCGTGTTCCTCAGTACAGGCTTTCTCCGCCGCTTTTAGTGTGTCAAAGTCTGCACACTGATCGTATTCAACATCACATTCGGGACGTTCTTCTGGGCACGTATCCTCATCCTCACAGCAGGCAGGCCAACCTGTTGCATAGCACGTCTTGTCAGGACTATAAGTACAATAGCTCTTCCCCATCATGTCATGATCGTGGTCATCGTCTTAATAATAAGATATAGGTTGAACATAATGACAATGAGAATGAGACACATCATATGCACATAATGACATGACACTGACACACATATGTCATACTTTGCTGTATAATGTAAATACGTTACAAAATACTCACCGTGATGCATTGACATACTTAGTTTACGATTGGTTAATCCTAGGTAAGGGTCAATAGCAGCAAGAGGAGAAGACTTTTGTTCGTCAACATTGGTGATGTATTTGTTTTCAATACTACGCTTTCGCTGAGGAGTGGCATAGGCAGTGCCGACGACGGCGGCTAAGGATGCAATCGCAATGAACTTCATGGTGTTGGTTTGATTGTTGTGATGGTTGATATTGCGATAAGAGAGGAGGCTCAAGGTGGTATTAGACAGCTGTCATTTATTGAGGCGGCGGCGCGGGTATGCAATCAATGGCTGTCATCGGAAAAGATATCCTATGATGGGGTATCTTAGGATACCCTCAAAATAGGATAACTAATGCCGACAGGCAAAGAAGCAATAATGCAAGCCAATATGCTTTACAAGATGCCCGTTATCTCCTTTATTTTGACGTTGAGGTATGGATGTTATATGATGATGAGCAGCTAAACAGTTGTTTGTTTAGTAGAAGTTATATCTTTTTCCGAACTGACGACTCGACGACGACGATACAAAACACCAATGCAAAATTGCAAGATTTATGAACCACCCACAACAAAAGAAGACGACTGTTCACCTTGGTCATGTAAAACAATCAAATGGGCAGACGATGTTATACCAAATCTATGTTCACCAGTTCTACATAATGACATCGATAAGAGATGTGATGATAATACAATTATTACTCACGACTACGACGTACCACAGGAGATACACATACCGCGGCGGAGGAAGATGATATGCCATTAATATCATGTGTACGACCATCTAGATGGAAAAGTAAACCAGCATGTATATTAGGAGCATTGGAATTACTAGAGGAGTATGTTTTGCAACCATTTATAACGATTAGGGATCATGTATTTGGTAGTTGTGATGATGAACCAAACAGTAGAAATGGTAGTACTAATAAGATTGAGAGATGGGAAAGCAAATCAAAAGCAACTATAGACAAGAATAATAATGAGGATGTAATGTTCTCAAAGCTGCTAAGGTGGAGTAGTGATGAGGAAGATACGTCTGGAGAAGGGTTCTTAACATCTGAAAGCACGGCGGCCGATAGATCAGATAGATACTCGATGAATTATAGAGGAAGAAGCTCACACTTGATGCACTGCAGCAACTCCCGCTCACTTTGAATGCGTTGTACATGTCAATGAGGTGCTACGTTGTATTATCTTATAAACTAATCACCTACATATCTAGTTTTGACTTGTCTTATACATTCTTCATCAGTAATCGTAGGTACTGCTGCTTCTTCTTTTTACTATCCTTCTTGAGATTATTCCATTCCCAATATGGTACCGAAACAACTTGCATTCCATCTAGAGCTGCAACTTGCCTCTGCTTAAGAATAGTACTACCAGTCAATTCTCTATCGATAAAATGAGATGGTCCATCAACCTCAATGGCGACTTGCTTTCCATTTACTTCTACTACTGCATCTACCCGATAACCACTTTTCATTAGCACTTCTTCTTGTGGTTGTAAACCAATCGATGATAGGATGGATACGACATCATCTTGCAACTTTGACTGTCTTGGAACTCGTGAGATGAATGCTTCGTAACATCTCTTCTTAAGGGTTGGAGGCAAACTAACATCAGATTTTAACTCATTTTGCCACAACTGCCACTGATGAAGCTGACATAAGTTTTCAATGTTTAAGTCATTCTCCTTCTTTAGACAAGCGGTTAGGAACTCATCATTGAATACAGATGGAGCATCAACATTTGCAACTGAATATGCCCATGCAATATTTGCCAAGTTTTGAGCGTTGTATTCATCTAAGTTTGCCTTCACTGATGGCACTAGTGATGAGTATAGATGCTCGTCGACTTGCCCATTTGATGCGTATGCCCATAGGAAGTTGACTATGTGTTGAGGTTTGAACTCGTGCTGTCTTTTGATTGCTTCATCTGCTAGTTTGTTAAACAGTTGAAGATGCGACTCTTCTGCAGTTGCATATGCCCACACTGTGTTGGATATATGTTGTGGAATGAACTTATCTAACTTGTCAAGGGTAATAATATGATCTGCTACTTTCTTGAATAGATGTGGATGTGACTCTCCTGCAGTTGCGTATGCCCAGACAATGTTGGAAAGAGCTTGTGGATCATATCTATCCAAACTTTCTAGTCGAACAATGTGATCTGCCAGTTTCTCAAATAGCATCGGATGTTGCTCATCTGCAGTTGCATATGCCCAAGATATGTTCGAAAGTTCTTGAGGCTTGAACTTATCCAAGTTGTCAAGTTGAATAACATGATCAGCCATCTTCTCAAATAGCTTTTGATGAGACTCATTCAGTGTGGCATATGCCCAAGTTATGTTTGAATAGTGTTGTGGCCGGAATTCATTCAAGTTATTCATTTTAACAATTGAATCACCTGCTTATTCAAATAGCGCGGAGTGTAGTACCTGTATATTTGCATACGCCCAAAGCATATTGGATAGATCTTGCCCATTGAACTTGTGCAAGTTAGGAATGGCTGCTTGGGCAAATAAATCAAACAGTGTACTACCGTCTTCAAACTTTATTACACACTCTGCAAGTCCGTATGCATAAATCAAGTTAGACAGAGACCTCGCATCAAATTTGTGTAGGATAATCATAGATGGTTCTGCCAATACCTTAAATATAAACTCTTTTTCACCTACTATCAGATCGTACAGTACTCGTTGAGGAGTACCATATCGAGGAAGTCTCTTTTCATCAGTACCGCCAACATTTTTAATAATCTTTGCAATACTAATTGCTATTGTTGACAAATCCCTGTATCCAAATGTATTGATATCTTGTAACATATGGCCTAATATATCATTGAGTTGGTGATTCATTTGTTCGATATTATGTACTTTCTCAAACTTATTCTTTTTAAGTAACTTTGATACTAACGTCCAATAAGCAGACATACCACGAGGTGACATGGTACTTATATGTTCATATGCCATTTGAGTTAATTCTTCGATTGATTGGCATACTCTCATATCTGGATCTTGATTTCTTCTATTTCCTCTGCCACGATGGTTTGAGGAGAACCATCGAGATTGCAATAACTTCAATTGCAATGGATATTGAGCATAAGATGGTGCATCAATATGGATATGAGGGAGGATACTGCTACTTATTCCAGAGTGAGAAGTAGCAGCAAATCCTCTTATATGTATCGACGATTGCTGTGTAGGTAATGTACTACTACTAACTTGATAATCAAATGTACATCTTGGTAATTGCAATTGGTGATGGGCGTTGTTGTTGATAGTATAACTATGAAGTTGGGTTTTGTTGTTGAGAGTAGATATCGCCGCCGTACTCCACCGAGATATCACTGATATATCAATTGCAGTAGCTTTATAATCTCTCCTCAGCCAGTGCTGCCAATAGCGACAACATCGGGGTAGCATATTGATATGAGAGAACTACGATAGAGTCAATAGATAATAGTCAAATTATTATGAGAGTATATTGAACACTTACCCCCAGGGGTGTCGGTCTCGCCGGGGGTTATAAGTCAAATAGATTACCTTATACTGTTCATTACACTATTAATGAGTTAGGGGTTTACTCCATTCTACACAAAGATCCCCCAAGGAGAAACTATCGTTCTCTAGAGAAGGTACATAAGCAAAAAAGAGGACACTACTTCACCCTTTATCCTTCTTCTTTTACGACAGTGGTATAGTATATTATCTCTATAATTGTGCGGTGGTAGTAGTCTAAAGATCAGCAGTCATAAAAAATAGAGAAACCTTTAACACTAAATTGAAAGTTTCTCTTTTGCAATAGTATAACACAAAATCATATTATCATTATATCATGGCACCAAAGCTACCAAAGAAGTTGGCCTCTGCAAAGAAATCATTATCACGTGATACTTCCAGTGGTAACAACAATGATGATGGCGACAACAATCCATCACAACCACCACCATCTTTAGCATCACCAATGTCAAAGTTACAATCTAAAAAGTTTAAAAAGCCAAGTATGCCAAACATATCCACAGATGGTATTATGAAACGTACATCATTATTAGAACGTAATGTTAGTTCAGGTAGTGGTGCCGATTACAATAATAAACCAACAACTTCAAGGAGAGATTCTGCACAACAACAGCAATCATCATCATTAGCAGGCACAGGCGGCCGTCTGACCAACAAGGGTACATACAGTAAGCAACAACCATTTGAGGTTAGTGAAGGTGCCATGAGATTAAATCGTATATTAGATTCCAATACTACAACTAGTGGAGTTGGTATAAGTGCACCTAGTTCATCTAAACAAGGTACAATGATATCAACTTCACGTATCAAATCAATAGATGGTAATATAGTACGCAAGCAAGTTGCTACACCTGGTAGTTCATCACTCTTAAATCCAACTTCAACATCAAGTCTAATCCAATCAACATCCACACTAACAAATACATCAACACTAAAATCAGACTATATACCACCATCAACAATCTCATTACCAGATCCAACCGATGAAAATGCCGTAGGTGAAATGACATGTCGTATATCATCCAAAATGCGTATTGATTTACGTAGTATAGGTGGACGAATTGTTAATACAGATGGTAAAGTTGAGGGTAGGACTGGTAACATTTTATTAAAAGATAATTGGGAGGAAATGGTAACTACGTTATCTACTGATAATAATAATGGAAGTGGAAAGGGAGAAAGTGGAGAGGAAGAGTTAAAGATTATACCAACTCGACCAATGAATCGATTAACGAATGAATGTTTATTTAGTATGTGTGTTTCACAGTTTGATTTGAGTGTTGGTGAGTTCCATCATTTGTGTATATGTGCTTGTGTGTGTTTAAGATGGTTGTGGGGTTGCAACATGAAACCATACATCATATCTCAACTCAACTCACCCATCCCCACCACCCAATCTCAATACTTTAGGATTGTCCGGTAACAAGGGTGGTAAAAAGCGTCATATACCAATAGCCAAATCACGGAATAAACTACGATACATTGTATTAGTCCGATCCACAAATCGGCCATTACTACGTCCTCGTGGATTAAATGATGCCAGTAATGCATTAGAAGAAACATTTGATGATGAAGATACTTACGGTAACGAGGTAGATGGTGAGGAGTTGGGAAGTGATGATGGATATGATAATATGTACAATCCCGAAGAACAATCTGGAAGTGGTGCAAGTAAGGGAGATGTAACATCAACTCCCAAGAAGAAGAAACGTGGCTCATCTAAAACTACTGATACAGCATCCACTGGAACTATAACACCCGAGAAGAAACAACGTACCAAGAAGAAGAAGATATATCAAGAATATGATTCAGGTATACCATCATCACATGAAATATCCTCATTCCCTGCCTTATTCTGTTTGGCTATACATGCCGATGGTACCAAGCCAGATGTGCGCAAAGTGTTGGAATTAGACAAACTAGTTTCAATTGAGAATGCACCACCCCGAAAAAATGCCCCAACGGGAAGTGCCGGGCCGATTATTTTGGTATTTCGTAATGGTGACGCTGTGGAAATTGATTGTGACTTGCCCAATGCAGGTGTGGTGGGTGCCGGCGGGGGTACTACTGAACAGGCTGCCACTTCATCTTCAGGAAATAACAACAAGAAGAATACAGCAATGGATGCAACGAATCGATTACGCAAGGATCGATTCCTTTGGTCGTTACTACAGGTACATGCCATATTATGCACATCTGTGGTGGAACGGAATGTACATGCTGCTGCCGCGGCTATGACTCAAGGTAGTTCAGGATTAACCGGTGCGTCTGGTCAACTCCCTCCCTTGGTTGTACGAAATGTCGACCGTGGAGAGTTACAGTATGTCAGTACTATTAATAATTTCTTGACGGACAGTCCAGTATTATGCTCCTTACTTGATCGGCAGAGTGGCAAGTCATCACTATCCGGAAGTGGTGGTGGACCAGACTCACAAAATGCCCTTGCAAATAAGGGTAAGGAAAATGGTGATGATGATAATGCCAATGAGAATGGTGGTAAACACCCTGATGATATGGATGGTATGGCCTATGATATGATGATGGGTAATTACAACCGTACCGTGGCATTATTTGTGAACGAAGAGGAGAAGCAAGATGCTGCCGATGTGTTAAATAACACATCATGGCAACAACAGGAAATTACCGCCGATGGTACGACAAACGTTGACGCTCTGGGTGTTACCGCTGAAAGTTTAATACGCATGTTACAACAACGGATGAGAGACTTGGAAGCCGAGACATGTCGACGATTAATATCCTGGGAGGACGAGAAATATTACTCAGCATTAGGTGGCCGACCGAAGCAGTATGACGAACGTGGTGTATTAATCAAGAATAATGATAAGGTTGATGCCATGAGTGTGAATGATTTGTACATGACATTGCAAAATCTTGATGATGAGCTTGAACGGATGGAGGAGTGGATACAAGATCGTGCTACTATGATTAAACCCATCACAGATGAATGCCGTGGTATTGAGGAGGAGAATCGTATGTTAGAACAGCAGTGGGTATCGTATGAAACATTGGGAGTGGAACTAAAGAGATTGTTGGGTGGACTTGTCTTACCTCCCAATTTGTTGAAGGTTCTTGAAGATCCAGGGTCGGTTATTGTTTATCATCGATCTACTGGTGCTGTTGATATTGATCGGAGTGAGCAGGGTGTAGAATCAATCTACCAAGCTGGACAAGCGTTAAAGTTGGCCCTTGATACTGCCGAGAAGGAGGGTGGGATACATTTACGAGCTGTTAGTGATACTGTCGAGGTATTATCAACAACATCTAACAAGTTTTGTGGAGCATTAGCACGTATTGTTGTCACTGTTATGGAACAGTTGGCAAAGGATGTCTGTTCTCGTCCAGAGGCTGAAATTTCAAAGGGAGATACTCATACGTCAATCTCGAAGAAGATTCGGGAGGTAAGTTGTTCAAAGTTGTTAATGTCTCTTTCTCCTTGTATTACACACGCATGTAACCAACAACTAACACATTTTGTGTTTGTGTCAATACTTTTGTAGACTCAACGGCAGTTTCAAGCATCATTGCTTGCATACATCAAGATCATCGAGGTACTTGCTCTTCTCAAGCCTGAGATTTTACCTGCGGTCAGAGATGCTTATTCAGAACTCGTTGCTGAGGGTATCATGAGCAAGAAAAGGATGAAGATTTACTTTGCACAACTGCCCGGCCGTACATCTGTTAAGATTGCCAATGATGGGAACTTTGATGCCAAGTTTCCTGGACGTTCATCGGCATCTGTAACTCATGATCTTAGTGAGTATCCTCCGGTATCACTGAGACATCCCAATGTTGTGTCGGGAGGTGATGGTATGATGAAGCCTGTGAATGTCGAGGACATCGAGGCAGCTCTGGCTGAAATGCTTCCCCTGATTGCCCGAGAGGCTTACTTCACAGCTGCCCTGTTTGGTCTCAGTTCAAGACATCTTGATGGACGTCAGAAGAAACGCAACTTTGAAGCAGCCAAGAAGAGTGTTGATAATTCCTCTCAATACTTTCGATACTATATGAATCGTATCTGTGGAATCGCCTCAGAGGTTGACGCCGAGGGCAAGAAGGTCAAAGGAGATGCCATGCTTTCACTGGTAGCATCAATCCATCTCAACGAGGCGATGGATGGGTACATTGATCGTAACAAAAAGGGCGGAGACCACTCACTGTCATTAGCGTATGTCCGTGCTACCATCTTAGACTTAAGGAAGAAGGTTGACAAGCAATGGGTGATTTGGATTGAAGATCAAATCAAATGGATAAGGACTAATCCTGGCGTTCCTCCAAATGGCAAGAGAGCTGGAGTATTTGCCAGTATTTCACGCCTCCCAAGCTACCTTGATCATGTTTTGATTTGTTGTAAGGCTGGCCGACCAAAAGACTACACACCGAACCTTGCCAAGATCAAAGTGGTCAGTTACTACTTACAGAAAATGGCTTCCTCTCTTTTTGCCAGCTTGAACGAGTGTGCAGAACGCGAAACAACGGATCAACAATATGCAGCCAATGTAATGAGAATGGAGAACTCCTATTTCTTTACACAAAGTGTCAAGCAAAGAGGGCTTGAGTTTTCTACCCTCTTCCAGAAACAAATAACAGGAGCAAGTGTAATCTGTAAACAGAGTACAGATGCCTACCTGGGATGGATGATCAAGCGTGAGTTCAAGGCTATGCACAGTCTATTCTCCAACATTTCCCGGATTCGTAAGGATGTTGGAGATGCAGATGTACCAATCCATGTCCCCCGTGCACAGTTTGTCCGGACTCTTCAGAAGGAGTCTAGTAAGGAAATTATGAAAGAAAAGATTGGTGTAGTCTACGCCAGGATGGAGAAGCACTTGTCCGAATCAGGAGGACTTCTTCCTGTGGCTTGGAAGGCTTTGGTTAAAGTTTTATATGAATGGTTTGGTCGCTGGGAGAAACTAAGTACATCGTGCTACAAGTTTATCCTTGAACCGAGTGCTATTGATGTTGTTAGGATTGCAAAGAAATCAGCTAGTGGGTCTGCCTCATCTAGGAGAATTGAGGGGAAATCATCAGACAGTAAACACAAGCTTGTTTCAGTATAATAAGATACTAGTATTAGTTACCCCTTTGCTTACATACTTAATCATCATAGGGAGTATATCATTTGCGTTGGGTATCAGGTTAGGCATGATAAACATACGCTCTGCTGCTTTTTCGAAGTAGAATCGATGAGACACAGCGTACGCTTAAGCGATTTTAAAGTAAACGGATATTTACGATGATATTCGGATATAAATGACACTAATCGGATAGCCCACCCCAATTTTGGAAACGTGCAGCACGCTTACGCCGTTAAATGTGATAGTATTGTACGGCTTACCCCAATTTTGGAAAACGACAGACAGACTTTTAAATCGCAATTTGTTAGCAAGGTGTAGGATACCATATTATGCTGTGGAGAGAGTGGTGAAGGAACAATAAGCAGAGTACGGTCTTTTATTGTACTCTCATATTATTGTACGCTGTGCTAGAGAGCCAATGAATAAAAAACACCAACTCACCTCTAACTTTATCCCCTACCAAACCACTCATATAAACCATGTTTTTCGGTGGCGATCCATTTGAACACTTCGCCTCTAGTGGCGGTATGCCCGGTGGTGGATCTCGCCGTGGTCCATCAAGAGATGTAGACACGACGAAGCTTTATGAAGCTTTGGGGGTGAGTTTTGATATTTGTGTCGTCATTTTTTTGTACACCTTATTGTGTGGTGTTGCAATATGACTGGTGGATTTGATCATAATATGATATACGAGTAATAATGTGATGGGGATACTGATATCAGCGATGAAGGGAGAGAGTATCTCTATACCACACCCATAATAAAATGTGTGCATATCTTATGCACAACAGCCCACAAAACAACACGCCATTCTACTATTCGAAGTGATTTTACATTTGAGTGTAGCCGCCCCAGTCGGATTTAACCAGTGACGAGAATCATTCAAACAAAGTTTATTGTACATGATCGAATATATATGTGAATTGGCTGTGGTGTTTTGCAATGTATGTTGCAAAAGATATAAACTTGGGGAATCTTTTTTTTTCTTTTTTTTTCTCACCAGTTATCTCACCATATATCTCCACACATTCTATTTCTACTACAAGGTTGATAAGAGTGCTGATCAAAAGGAAATTAAAAAGGCATACCGAAAGTTAGCCGTGAAGCATCATCCCGATAAAGGCGGAGATGAACAAAAGTTTAAAGAAGTATCAGCCGCATATGAGGTATTATCGGATAGTGAAAAACGTGCCAAGTATGACAAGTATGGATTAGAGGGAGTTAGTGACGATGGTGGTGGAGGTGGTGGACCTGATGACTTATTTTCCATGTTCTTCGGTGGTGGACGTGGCGGGGGACGATCGTCTGGACCGCGCAAGGGTGAAAGTGTCAATCATCCATTGAAAGTTAGTTTGGAAGATTTGTACAATGGAAAGACTGCAAAGATTGCTATTAATCGACAAGTTATTGTTGGGGAATCTAAAATGTGTACGGAATGTGATGGTCAGGGTGTTGTTATTGAATTGAGACAGATTGCTTTGGGTATGGTACAGCAGTTACAACGTAGATGTACCAATTGTGGCGGAACTGGATATATCGCCACACGGAAGAAGGAACGTAAGATATTGGAGGTTCATGTTGAGAAGGGTATGAAGCATAATGCCAAGATACCGTTCAGGGGTATGGCAGATGAAAAGCCAAATTTGGAAGCTGGTGATGTAAACTTTATTATTCAGGAGAAGGAACATGACTTATTCAAACGCAAGGGTGCCGATTTGTTAATTACCAAGACACTAAGCCTCAACGAGGCATTATGTGGGTTTGAATGGATTGTAAAACATTTGGATAGAAGAGAGATTGTTATCAAATCCAAGCCAGGGGAAGTTATTAAGCCAGAGGCAAGTGCTAGTGCCCCGTTTGTTAAGATGGTACCAAACGAGGGTATGCCATCACACGGCAATCCCTTCGTTAAGGGAAATCTATATGTACTCTTCCGTGTTGAATTCCCATCTGATGGAGATTTATCAAAGAATATGATCAAGAGTTTGAAAATGTTACTGCCCAAACCTGCCATGGATATTGAGTATGATGAAGAGGAGACGGAGGTTGTTCACCTTGATCAGGCAGATGTTAAGAACTTCGGCAAGGGAGGAGCAGCATCTCATAGTGATAACTATGATTCAGACGATGAAGAAGGTGGTCCCGGTAATGTGCAATGTCAGCAGTCTTAGACAAACTATTTTGAGTGTGCCGCTATGTATAGTTTCGATGTTGTGGGTCAGTTTAGAAGAGACCGAGGGGGATGCCAGAATATAGATAGATGAGGGGGATATCGTTTTATATAAATGAGTAGAAAGATGTTTGGTCCTAAGCGTCACTATCATTTTATGTAGAACAGAGACTGTCTGTCGTCTATCTAATAGACAGCATATCCCTAAGCCACTCACAACAGAACAGTCGAGGCCAGTAACCCCCCCAAATCATTCCATTTTGCTCCCGAGACTCATCATCGACATCTAATTTCTCTATATACATATAATGTGAAAGAATGATCCAATCCTTCTTCCTCTCAAAGTTCCCCAACAGTCTTTGGTGATGTGCAGTTTCTTTCCTTTGGCTTCTTCATAACAGCAATAAGCAGATCTTGTAACAGGGGAATGCATCGCTTGGTCATTTGTGAATGCCTGAGATTGATATCTCTCCACCTATTCACTACGATTGTTGGGGTACACAGGTAATTCATAGATACCAATACAGATGCATATGCTACCGATGATGGACGTTGCATTGTAATTTCAGCTGAGAATAAACTAATCTGTAACAAGTAATTCGACAGCTCATAAATATCACGGGGTAAAACATCATTGCTAATGGCTGTAACTTCTTCAATCAAAGGAGATGCCACCTCCAAATAATCTGTTGGCATGGGAGGGTGTAAATACCAACTCAATGCTTCAAATAGCTTTGATTCCGTCCGTACTACCTCCCTTAACGAAAAACCCGTATTGAATCTTACCGCTAATAAAAGTTGTTGAAGAGACTCTTCACTCTTATTCGAATGTAACTTGATGGCTAGACATAAACATGCTACTGCCAAACGCCACAAGCCTTTCTTGTTCATCTTTTTGTCTGTTGTTACTGATAGGTACTTCTCGAAATAGTACAAAGCAACAGGAATAACACGACGGGGTAACTCGTATACATCAATCATCGGAAACGCCCATGTACAGAACGTCTGTCTCTTTTCATCAGATAAATATTGACGTATACCATTAGATGATGCATATTGTTCTTCCCTATCAATTAATGCATCCCATTGTTCTAATGCTCCAGATATTTTATTAGAAGGTAGTAATGATAATGATAGCTGTGTCGTGTTGATGATGTTTTGCTCGTTCGATTCAAGTTCAGTTGTTGACGTATCGTCTTCCTCCTGCTCAATCAATTCCTCTTCGCGGATGATATCACTCTCACTCTTTACTCTTCTAATAACGAATGGCATTATAATATTGATAACTTTGGTAAAGAAGGCGGCGTCTCGAATGTAAGCAAAGTCGACAGAAGAGTAACTAGAGAGAAGAGAAAAAATGATATGAGTTTAATCGCCACAAATAAATCCCGCGAAAGTGCTAGTAGAAGAGCTTGCGTTTGCAATTTGGCAGGCTAGATATCAAGGAATGTAAGATTATCTATTAATATACCTGTTCGTCGTTTATCAAGATAAGACATCATATTTTGTATAAGTTTTATTATTGTATATAAACTACTCAATCACCTACACCATAACAAAATAATTATTGAGTATACTCAATAGTATGGCGGCGGAAGCTGAAGTGTTTGTATATATGGGAGAGGGAGGACCGGCGGTACCACGGGATGCAGTTCGTGTACGAGTTCATCCCTCCGTCACTAGAATTCGAACAGGAGCATTTCAATATCATCGAACATTGGAAGAAGTTGAATTATGTGAAGGGTTGTTAGAAATTGGAATGAGAGCATTTAGTAACTGTGTCAAGTTGAAAAGAATATCAATCCCATCCACTGTTACACGCTTATGCAGCTGGGTATTTTGTGGTTGTAAAGAATTAGAGGAGATTGAACTGAAAGAAGGCTTGATAGAAATTGAGAGATGTGCCTTCCTCGTGACAGAGTCACTGAAGAAAATAACAATACCAACCACCGTCACAATTATTCATGAGAATGCATTCAATGGCTGTAAAGGATTAGAACGTATTGAGCTACCAGAAGGTCTTTTGGAGATAAGAAAGGAGGCTTTTTTTAGTTGCAGCTCTTTAGAGTATATCAACTTCCCCTCAACATTAAAAACGATCGGATACAGTGCTTTTTGTCATACAAAGACAAGTTACTTTAGTCTATCAGATGGCATAGAAAGTATTGGAAACTGCACATTTTTGAACTCCGAGCTCGTTAAGTTCAGATTACCATCTCTGATAACAACAATCCCTTCGGAGATGCTGAGTGGTTGTCGAGGCATGTTTTCATTAGAGCTAC
>Ga0214481_100526_pt1 | contig 19329 bp, 15 predicted proteins | sample M1_20Mar14CPVII9_4_FD_165057 | JGI IMG/M metagenome (GOLD analysis project Ga0214481, IMG submission 165057) | Marine eukaryotic communities from Monterey Bay, California, United States - M1_20Mar14CPVII9sort6BwellG10 | ecosystem: Environmental > Aquatic > Marine > Unclassified | place: USA...
AGCATCGTTGTTCGGTGGTGGTGCGAAACCAGCAGGTAAGTAATGGGGAGGGGAGGGACATGTATGTTATCCAAATGGTATCCTTGAGGATACTTCCGTTTGATAATCAGTTGAATCTAATCTCACTCACAACTATCTTCTATAACATCAAACTCATGTTTCATATCACGATCATTGAATCAATCATTTAGCAACACCCGCTTTTGGTGCACCGCAACCTGGTATGTCAAAATAACTATACTTTCATTTTATTTTTTTATCTATTATCTTCTCTAATACTATTTGTTCTCTTTCTATCTTTCATTATATCTTTAGCGGCTCCTTTTGGCGCTCCTGCTCCCTCTGGCGCTTTATTTGGTGCACCGGGTAAGATCAATACGAATCTTGTCTCTGAATTATGCGATATCAATATTGCCAATATGAATTATGACAACATGCAATTTCGCGTTACATATATCTAACCTTCCCTACTATATACAAATTATTCTTAGCCCCAGCTCCTTCAACCGGACTCTTCGGCGCTCCTGTTGCAGGTAAGGTACTTGTCCTGTACTGTTTATTCCTTATCTGACTACATGATCATGTACTAATATGTATATCTTTTCTACTGACAACACTTAGCACCATCCGGCGGATTATTTGGTTCGACGCCAACACCTGCCAAGCCCGGCGGACTCTTTGGTGCCCCTGCCCCTGCCCCCGCTTCTACAGGACTCTTTGGAGCTCCTGCGCAACCTGCTACTGGAAGCAGTCTCTTTGGGGCTCCTACTTCACAACCTGCTGTCGGTGGTCTCTTTGGATCTCCTGGTAAGAGATTTGTTTGATTGTGCATTGAGTAATAATATCAACGGTTAGAATCTAACAATTTATCTCTGTTTCAATCAATGCTCACAGCACCAGCGGCAAACACTGGAGGAGGACTTTTTGGCGCTTCTACCACCGTACCACCAGCAAACACAGTACCTGTAGCGCCGCCTGTCTCAGCAGAAGCATTGCTTGCACAACAATTGGCTGCGGTAGAGAACCAAAAGAAACAACTTGAGTTGTTAGAGGCTTGGAGAGGCAATCCTCCAAGTGGTTCAAAAATAGTGCCAACTTCGCAGTATGATATTGATTCTCCTGATAATGGATGGGGCGGCGGAGGACCATCTTCGTATGCCGCATCGTCCTCAGCACTACTATCCTATCGTGCCGGCTCAAGGTCAACAGCTAAAATTCGTCCTCGAGGCTACACTCCCACTCAACCTTCCTCTGCCACAACAATTGGGAGAAAGTCCGGCTCACCAATTCTTTCTCCTAACAAGTTTGTCGGATCTGCTACAAAGACACTATTCATCAAGCCAAATTCATTGACTCCAAAGCCAAAAACTCGTCTTCTCTTGACCAACGGTGTTGCTAACAATGGTACCAGTCCATCTGTGGCTTCATTAGAAAACGGAGGAGCCCTTCCCACTCAACAACTTAATGGTAGTACCCCATCGAATGGTGGCACAACAGGTGGTACGCCACAAACATCAGGCTCTCCATCAACCCCCGCACAAGATTTCTACAGACATGTCGTGGAAGATTCAACCGTAAGGAGTCCTCCTGCTTCCTCACCATTAGTAGAAGCAGATAAACACTTTGTCCCCAAGTTGACTAAGCCAGGATACAATGTATACCCTTCCATCTCTGAGCTTGAAGCCATGTCAGAAGCTGATCTTGCAGCTATTTCGGGCTTTAAAGTAGAACGACCTGGATTTGGAAGTGTTGCGTGGGAGGGTTCAGTAGACGTTCGGGGCGTTGACATTGATGCTGTAGTCGTGATTGAGAGTAAGAATGTATCAGTGTACGACGAGGCTGAAGAGAAGGGCGAGAAGCCAGCGCGTGGTTCAAAACTAAATCGCCCAGCTGTCATTACCATGCAAGATATCTATCCCAAGGATGGAGCTGAGTCCTCAACAGAGGCAAAGGATAAGCTTAAGCGTAAGATTGAAAAGACTACAAAGAAGATGGGCGCAGAGCTATTGTCGTTTGATGCAGACAGTGGAGTGTGGACATTTCGTGTTGGTCACTTCTCACGCTACGGTTTGGACGACGATGACTCAGACTCGGACGACAATGATGATGTCAAGGCAACGCCATCGCTGGAAACAACAGATGTCGAGGAACAAGAAAGTGTGACTGATCCTAAAGAACTTGGTGGCGTTTCGAGGATGCATGCTCCAATGGATGAAGACGAAAGCACTGCATTTACAGACATGAGTGCTTCTGAAAGATTAGATGTACAAGAGGAAATCGAAGAAGAGACTCATGTTCATGAAATTGTTCGTGGAGGGGAAGAGGCATATGCCATGTTGACCGAAGAAGTGCGTGGTAATTATGAGGAAGAAGCAATTATCCCTGTCGAGCCTTTGGCAGATGAAGAAGTTGAAGAAGAAGAGGTATTGCTCTTTCCTAACGAAGCAGTCAATGACATTCCTCCGCCCTCGAGAAAACTGCTGAAGCCAGGAATAATCTCACCCTCAGCTCCTTCTAAGGGTATTTGCAGCAGACTGGCCGCAAAGAGTGGAATTAAGAGTATGTCATCATCAAATGTTGACGTTGGGATGAGGATGAGAAGAACTTTCAGAGTGGGTTGGCGCCCGGATGGTTCATTTATTCAATTGAAGCCAAACTCATCGGGTTCTCCAGTTCTTGTTCAATCTAAACCGAACATCGCCCCGTCACCTACTGATAAGAGCACATCACTGCCACTTCTACAGACTCATCAGAAACACAGTGTTACGGCGATTGAAACTAGCAACGAGTGTCCAATATTCACGCTGCCCAAAAATGTACCTCAAAATGGTTTGTTCGACGCACTTGAAGATTATTCCCAATCTCCTTCTACTGAAAAGATTGTTTCAAATTCATTCTCGTTACTTATGAGTTTATACTGTGAGAATAAATCTTCAGGCGGTACAATGGACGAATCACGCCGTTTACAATCAGTATCCAGTTGGCTCAAGGGAGCAGTTGCTAGCGATACAATGCAGGCTATTTCGTCATCACATGATATCTATGACAAGATATTTACTGCACTCTCTGGGGGTGATTCTGCGACAGCATCTGCTCTTGCACTTGATAGTGGCAATCCTCGTTTGTCACTCATGCTTGCCAACACTGGCATTCAGGCTAAACCGTTTTGTGAGAGTCAGTTGGAGCTCTGGAATAAAAGTGGAGCTCAGTCATTTACTCCAACTGGCAGTAAGTATCCTTCAGAGGCTTCTTTGCTTTTTCTTTTATATTTCGACGTACAAAAGCTTACATCAATCGCTCCTCTTCCTCTCATAGTTCTTAGGATTCTCTCCCTTGCTTCGGGTAGTATTGACATTGAACGACAGATGTACAAGTCAGACAATACATCATACAATATTGACTGGAGAAGGAGATTCGGAATGCATCTATGGTCGTGCTCTTCAGATGAAGCATCTGTATCTTCGATTGTTGAGCAATATACTACTGACTTTACTTCAGGTCTGGCTCCTCCGCCCACACCATTGTATTGTGATGGCTCAACCACGAAGACATCGAACCAATGTATTCTATACCAAGTTCTCAAGAACTATGGAGATAAAGATATGTCACTTGCTGATATTGTTGCTCCATCAACTCACTCTAAATATCACCATGACTTCTCAGCCACATTACATCTGTGCGCTTCAATAACCGCCCTGACAAGCAGTTCAACTTTGAGCGATCACCAAGAAAGTTTGATTGTTGATTCGGTTGCATCCCAACTTATTGCCGAGGGATCTTGGGAATGGGCAGTCTATGCGAGCCTTTGTCATATCAGCGGTAGTGATATCCTTTCAGAAGCTTCAGCATCGGCAAGACGGATTCGTGCTAAGTATATAATCTCGAGATTCTATGCTCCTTCCACCGATCCGTCAGCCGAACGTCGTCGTTTGTTTCTACAAAGTGTTGGAGTGCCTTCTCAATGGTTTGTAGAAGCTCATGCCTATAGAGCACAGCAAGAGGGAGATGTCTTTCGCATGTTAGATAATCTTATGAAGTTTTCTACTAAGGAATCCGTACAAGCCTTGAAGTCTTTAGTGATCCCTCACATGATCCTCGAAGGGAAAGAATCAAGGAAGCAGCTCTTTGAAATACTCGCTTCATTGAAATCGAGGTTGCCTCCTGATGATTCTCTTCCTTGTGTCTTGGATTCGATTCAGAAGTTCCTGGAATTACAAGCACAAGTGGACAAACTAACTGGATTGTCGTCAGATGAAATTGAAGCAAGTAATATAGACTTGGATTATTTGATCACCGTCGCTACAGACTTGGAGGATGTGTTATCCAAGGTCTCGGGCAAAACTACCTCAACCTTTTTCTACAAAGTCCGATATGAGTTTATAAAAGTTTCTCTAGCAATTGTCTTTTCAGAAGTTCAAATGATGCTGTCGATGATACATGCACAACTCCTTGCTATAAAAAAGGGTGACATACTCAATTTGGATAATGATACTCATCTGGCAATGAGATCTCCTTCCAAGCTTGCCTTTTCCTCTCATCCTGATGGCTTATTTGACAACAGCGCTATAATACGTGAACTTTGCGGCTTTCAAGCTTTGGGCTAAACTGTACTCATCTATAACTGATCAACGATTGATCAGAACTTTACTTTGAATAGTTATCACTGATAATCTTTAGTAGAGTTTACCCTTATAATTAAGATTATTGCATTACTCTACAATGTTCCCAATGCCATCTTGGCGCCGATACCTCCAAACACAATCCCTAGAGCTGCAAATGCCATGGCGACATAAACCTCTACCTTCTGTGCCGATGTTGCTTCATCTCCTAGGTTCTTAACAGCGCTTCGGAACATGAGTGCAGGATAGACATAGATGAGTGCATTACCGAGGGTTGCTCCGCCCATACTCATGATGAAGGAAAGATCAGTAATCTTCAAAGCCGTAGTTGTAATGGCTCCCAACATAATAATAGTAAGATTGTTCAACTTTGAATCAGTTCGTTCTTCCTTTGGCACTTTCATCATTTCTAGAAGACCATCACGGCATCCGACAAAGGCAAGTGGATACCTGCGTAAGAGATGAAGTGAAGAGAAGTTAGCAATATTAAAATAATACACTACAATATTCAAGAAGATACAAAATTAATGTCTCATAATGACTCACGTGAATACAAGGGCAAAGGCTACTGCAACACGACTAAAGCCCATTAGCGAGTCCTTGGTTGAGTAATTGTTCAAGATCAATCCATTACTAGAACCTCCGAATGTTGCGAACCCCATGGCTGCGATGCCAATGAAGAAGAGAATCGATATTGAAAAAGAAGTAGCCACGACAGTATTCCAACGTTTTATAGTGTTGTTCTCCAATTCAATATAAAACTTGGCGGCATTAAAGTGAGCCATGTAAGCAGTACTCAACATGCAAATAAGGATAAAGGAATTTGAACTGAAGACAGCCGAGGCACCCTTGTTTCCAATAGAAGGTCGGAGAGATTCTGCAACATCCATTGCAAATTTACTATCAGCACCTCCAGAATATGACTTATCAAAGCATCGAATTGCCATGGCAACTGCGGTGTATAGCATTCCTGCAATACCAGCTAAACTAAAGGGGGCCAAACTTGATAGATTTTTTAGCAGACATAATGGCAGAATTACAGTAACTGTAAGCCCAATCAAGGCAACCTCACGGCTAACTGACATACCAAATGTCTTAAAGAGTGCTGAGAATGTATCACCCAATACCATGCTATATGCTAACACGGCCATGAATGTTTTGAATACTACTGTAGAACCTGGAATCCATGCAGTTGATTCACCAACTGACTTCTCCCATGCACTGCGATAGGATGTAGCTCCTGTCAAGGCACATAGACGCCCAATGAGTGAAAAGTTGTATGCTGCAATGGCACCAATACCAGCAATGAGACCTGCAGCGGGGATGGCAGCTGATGGCGCATCACCAAATGCAGCGATACCTGTTTGTTTATGTATAATTTGTATGGGTGTTGCAAAAATAATGTTTGGTTAGTAATATATGTATGAATGTGCATATGTATGTAATTGTACATATGATTTGTATGTTAAAACACATCAATTTCAACAAGAGAGATATAGAGAAATAAATGCCATCATATATGGGTTGGTGATATTGACCGGTCAGGGCCATCTAAATATTGAAGACATGAAGAAAGAGGAGGAACATATCATGTGAGTGTGTTGTACGAGTTTGAAATCCAAAGTTCAAATCTCAAACATATCAATATACTTACGGTCCTCAGCGCTTGTAGTTATTTGCAATGTGCTATAAAACGAGACGAACGCATTACTGCGTTATAATCTCAACAACGTCGGAGGTTCTTTCGTTAATCATTGACATACTATTTCTTTTTCTCTCTTTCACTCCATGATTTGAGAATATTAAAACACAATTAACAGTGTTGACACAACACCATCAAATAATATGTGTGGTGGTGATGTGTGATGTTTATTGCAATATCTAGAACTTACCAGCGGGTAAACTTAGTACGCCGACACCAACCACGGCCTTTACCATATTAAACATTTCACTCTGCATAGTGGCTGTACCTCCGCCATCTCCACCTCGTATATCTTTTGTTATTGATGAAGAAGGAGGTGTCAAGGATGATGATGTACCAACACCATTTTGTTTGTTGTTGATAAATGCGCGTTGCTTGCCACTAGCTCGTCTGCGAGGCACCGACGATGCTATCGACGATGAAGTTGACCTTCTACCATCCACCGATACAGGTGATGTGATGAAGAAGAGAGCCAATAAGCACAAAGACTTCATATTATCAATAGGTACCATCAATTGTAATTTAATTTTTTGAGTTTGAGATAATGAGTAGAAAATAGAAAAATAAGGATACTAATAAACAACCAAAAGATACTCATAATTCATAGCCGGAGAGAGATTATATTTGATTAATATTAATAGCATAGAAGAATTAGTATAGAATATCATCGTAATAGACTATGAACTCATCGGCTATAGCGACCGATAGTAGTAATGGAGAAACAACTCCTATATCTCCTTCAGCACTTGTTCCCCAACTGAGTGAATATAATATCACAGAACAAGATTTGGCAACTGCAATACGTGTTTTAGATGCAGTATCAAATCTTGATCCTAAGAAGAAGAAGAAGAAACGAAAAGCCAATACTAGTAACAACAACACAGAAGAAGAATCAGATGGACTATCGGCATATAAACAACCAAACTTGCGTCAATTTCGTAAATCCTTATCATCAACATTATCATTACATCAACAAACAATGTATGAAGGCAAGTCAGAGATGCAATACTATGAAGATCGTATTGCAGAACGTACACTGAAGCGTCAGAAAATGGCGGAAAGAGCACAACAAAAGAAATATGTTGCAACTACCGATTTGAGGAAGGGACGAGTTGAAAAACTTGAAAAGTTAAAAGAGGATAGTAAAGAAGAAGAAGAAATGAAGTTGAAACAGTTGGAATATTTGATACCCGATGGTCATGTTGATACTACTAATTCAAATGGTAATAATTTGTTGCTGGAGAATGATTCTGTCACCACAGCAAAGAGTGAAGAAAAGGAAGTACAACTACCAAAACTCCGATCGTGTTATGTATGTAAAGTACGTTTCCGTACACTCCATCACTTCTACGATCAATTATGTACAGATTGTGCACCATTCAACTATTCCAAGCGTCATCAAACTGCGAACTTATCGAATAAAGTTGCCGTGGTTACAGGATCACGAGTTAAGATTGGTTATCAAGTATGTTTAAAGTTATTACGAAGTGGATGTACTGTCGTTGCTACTACACGATTTCCCAATAATGCAGTGTCATCCTATCGTAAAGAAGAGGACTTTGATAGTTGGAAGGATCGATTGCATGTATATGGCTTAGATTTAAGAGATGTTACTGGATTGGAAGCCTTTACTCGATACCTCAAGCTAACATTTGGCCGAAATGGTATTGACATATTGATTAATAATGCCTGTCAGACAGTTAGAAGACCAGGTGGATACTATTTACCATTGGTTGAGAAAGAAAGTGAGATTTGGAATAATGGAGATGAATCTCACAAACAAGTATTGAGTGGATGTCTGGAGTTTGAACGGATTAGGAGAAGATTGGTGGAAGAGCATACGAGTGATAAAGGGCAGGTTGGAGGCAATCTATTGCCAACTAGTTCGACTGTACAACAGAAGAATCTACTTTCTGGCGGCCCTGAGACACCACACTCAGAAGCAACGCAGAATGGGAAAGAAGAAGAGTCAGCTGTGGTTGCTGCATCAAAAGAAGCAACAACAATGAACCCGTTTGAGTCTACTGGTATCTCACACTCCGCGGCCATGTCACAAATGGCAATCATTCCAGAAGATGTGGGTGTTGACGAGAAGGTCATGCCACAAGGTCTGTCGGATATCAACGGGCATCAAATAGATTTACGCTCACACAACTCGTGGTTACTCAAATTGGATCAGGTATCTACACCCGAAGTAATGGAATGCATGTATATTAATGCAATCGCACCATTTGTGCTCAACAGTAGACTCAAACCCCTAATGGAAGCGCAAAATAATGATAGACCTGATCGATACATAATCAATGTATCTGCAATGGAGGGCAAGTTCTACAGATACAAAATGCCTAACCATCCACATACGAACATGGCAAAAGCAGCACTAAATATGCTCACGAGAACATCGTCAGAAGATCTAGCAACAAAGTCGAGAATATACATGAATAGTGTAGATACTGGTTGGATTAACGACGAGAACCCGTTAGAAAAGGCAAGTAAGATTGCAAAGACAAATCTATTCCAGACACCAATAGACGAAGTAGATGCTGCAGCTCGTATCTTGGATCCAGTCTTTGTTGGTATCAATATGGATGAGTCAAGTATGATGGACGAGGAGATGAAGAAGGGAGAAAAGAAGAAAGGCAAGGATTATGGCAAGTTCTTCAAGGATTACAAGGAGACAGAGTGGTAAGCTATCTTCGACTACACTACAGAGCAATAGTTATTATGACTACATTAGTTCCAACAACTTGATGATCATACTGATTGGATCGATTTGGCGATTTAACTTACCCATCAACTTAGGCAAGGAAATAGTATGTAGATGTGCTAGCCTCTAATAAGTGAAGCTCTAGAGCCTTTTGTTGCAATTGCAATACGAGTAGGACAGTCTGTAATAGAGGAGGGACGATAGTACATAGGTGTATCAAGAGACAGCGGATTAGTAGATCGTCAAAGTGCCAGTATGAGTAGCGCATCACCTGCAAAAACTGATGACAAACAACAACAAAAGCCGAGGAAGCGTATAATATGCACAACATGTGACTTCCCTCCTCGTACTTGCATTTGTCCTTCTTTACCCGCGCAACCATTATATCCTCTGTTGAATAAGTGTAGAATAATAGTATTGCAACATCCACACGAGTTACGCAAAAAGAATAGATCGATGCCCATAGTAGACCTCTGTTTGTTTGGTAAACAGCAATCAGACACATCAAAAGACGACTTTGTCATGAAAACTATTACAATGAGACGCTTTGGAGACTATACCGACGCAAGTGTGATGAACATATTACGAGATCCAAATGAGGTTATAGTATTAGTCTTTCCACATAAAGATGCTATGGATATAGAAGAGGGCATACAATTAGCTGAGAAGCGTTGTGGATATAATAATATAGACGATGGTGATATAGAAGAGCCAAAGCAACAAAAGAAGATGACTCTCATATTCATTGACGCGACGTGGAAACATGCAAAAGAGATGGAACAGGCATCCTCAGTTGAATGGCCGAAGAATCTCATTCGAGTTCAATTAAAGCCAAGCAAATCAAATGTCAAAGAAGGTGGTAGTGACCAAAGCAGTAATACCGAAGACAGTAGCAAGGAAGGACCAATATTTGTTGAACGACGATTTCAAATACGAACTCCTCCCTCTCCAGATCACTTATCTACCGCCGAATGCCTAGCCTGGATTGTTAGTAGAGTTGAAAACAATCCACATATATATCAGAGTATCACAAAAGCGCTAGATTACATGGTGGCAATTTGGCAACAGGTCCGTGAGGAAGCGGTATCATCTGATACCCGAAAGAAGAAGAATAAAGCAACAAATAGACCAGATAATATGATGTCACAGAAGAAGCTAAAGATTGGCAAAAGTTAAAGCATAAGAGACAGTTCTCTTCTACAATCTGTTAGAGACAGAGGAGACAATATAATCAAGAGTAATGAACAATGTTTCTTCTATCTTATGTATAGTAAACATCTTTATTTTCTCAGTGTAGCGTTGAAAGTGTCATTCAACCCAACATTCCCATTCCATGATCCCTGACGGATGTAGGGGATGGCCATACCTCTTGCCTTGTAGAATCGCGAGATGACCTAGACCTCGGGGTAGACAGAGAAGAACAACCAATGTCTTGTTCAGGAGACTCGGTATCTGATTCACTACTCTGTCTATACAAACTCCACAGACGTTCACGAGCAGCTGCTACATCCTGGTAATTGATGACATATCCAACTTGAGAGAGCAATCTCTCGAGATGTGCATGCCAATCATTTTGATATGATACCTCATATGTACCTTGTTGGGATTCAAACGGGGCATAACCTGATGATTCGGATGCATTTAGATAGGCCGCTATGGCCACTGTGGACTTCTTGGTTGTGATGAAGTAGTAGTCACAGACTGATAACTCCGAAAGGAATAGTGCCGTGCTTGCAATACTGTTGAGAGATGTCATTGCAGTGCTACCATGCATAGGAGGTAGCAGAGACAGGATTTGCATGACAATACTTTGGGTAGTTGTTGGGTTTAACAACCAAGTTAAAGAATGTGTCAATTCCTTCTCCATCTCGACGAGATCACTTAAACCAAAGTCACCTCTACTCAAGTCTGGAATGAGACTGCCAACCTCCTTCCATCTGTGTGGATAATGAACTTTGATAGCAAGATGGAGTGATGTTGCTGATATAAGTTTGAATGTTCTTCTATCAGCACAATGATTTGTTGATAGGATACGGTCAATATATGATAGGGCAATTGATACAACTATAATGATGAGGGAGAGGAAGAGGGAGATGATATATCATGTGATGTTAGATGATCATTGAATATAAAAAAAGTGCACAAGATACATTGGTATCACAAAGCAAAGAAATATTTGCAACTTACCCTCTCTATCAATAGCAAAATGATCAGCAACACGATACATCCACCCGCAGATTGATGTACGGCACCCTTCATCAATACCCTTTGTCTTTGATGATTTGGACTTACGAATATCTGTCGATGATGATGATGGAGATCGTCCAGGATAGTAACTAAGATAGTCACAACACTTGTATCCATCTCGTTCCTCCTGTGCAATCATATTGCAGAGTTGATCATAGAGCAATTCACTTGATGCTTGTGATCTAGTGTTGTTATTGTTGCTACCACTATCTCCACTACCGACAATACATATCCCCCCTCGAGTAGCACTATTTGTCGATGAGATACCGCCGCCTCCGCTAGATGATTCATAGTCATACGATGATGCCCGTGTTAGTTTAACCGACGGTGTTGCAATCATATTAGAAGACGAGTCCATTGTTGTATTACTACCACTTCTGCTACTATCATCAAGCTTTTGAAACTTATGAGATGGCTTGCGACTGAATAATTGTAGGAGCATTGCTACGATGTTGGAGATAAAGGACAAACGGCCAAACTTCCAATTTTGATGCTGCCAAATTTGGTATGGGGGTGAAATAATTGATCGAATGAGTTTACCAGCTGAACGATTTGATGAGTAGATGAGTATCATCGTTCAAGAGAGCTCGGAGTGTGAATTTTTGCTTCCCAAAAAAATTGAGAAATACCTTTCGATTTCAGTGAAAGTAATATGTCAGTTGAGCTTTCGCGTACATCGGCTATTTATGCCACACATAATAACCAGTTAGTCGAGGTTGATATCCGATTTGGAGTAATACGGTATTCATATCGTATGAGCATTAAATTTTTGAGACAAGTCCCCCCTCTCCTTCCCCTGCCAATCTTTATCCAATGCAATACAAGCTTCCGATGACGAGTGAATGACGGGCTTAGTCTACTTGATGTATATAGTTCTACCTCAGGAAGAGGAAATGCGCGCTAAGTGCATAAACATCATGAGGAATCTTCTACTATGTATGTTTTTGTGTTTGCAACATGTCGCTGGGTTTTCACCAATCGGTATTAGCAGTAGGCAATGTACACCAACAACATCCCTATCGTCATCACCGGCAACAGATACTACATCACTTGATGGAGTATCTGATTTTAATGAATGGTTTACATCAAATCAAGGAACAAAGATAAACAACATCAAGCATGCCATATTCAATTGGGGGAGAGGATTAGAGTTTACATCACGGTCGACATCAGGAAAGTTCGCCTTAGTTTGCCTTTATTTGATTGCCCTTGTATATCATATGTACTAACATATGTTACTCTCATCTCTCTTTATCATCATAAACGTTACAACGCGCATCTTCAAGATCTTAATAATGTTGCAGTAGTTCCACGAAAGTTGGTTTTAAATACACCATACTCGGATGATGTTGATAATGAAAGTTATAGTAATTGGGATACGAAATTGAGTTGCATGTTGTGGGATGAATGCCAAAAAGGAAAAGAAAGTTTATATTATGGGTAAGAAGTTGTGTCAATCAATGCATATTATATGCACATATTGTAATTTCTAACATTTTTTTATTTATGCATATCATATACAGATATTGCTCACTTCTAACACGAGGCGCAAACTTACAATCTGATATTAGAGAGTATCCATCAACAGCACCAGATTCACTTCGACATTGGACACCGGAGCAAAAATCTATATTAGAAAAGTCAGAGAAGGGAAAGAAGTTACTAGAGCTTGAAAATAAACAACAAATAGAATGGAAACAAAAATACAACTCATTAGATGATAGACAGAAGTCAAATATGTCATACGAACAATTTGAGTGGACAATGGAAGCAGTACACAGCAGAGCATTTAGAGGAGATTTTGGCGCTCTGGACGGTGGAGAAGGGGGCAATCTGAGAAAGATTGCATCACTACTACTTCCACTTTCTGCCATTGCCTTTGGTATTGTCTATGCCAGTGACCCATCAATGGATAAATATTTTCTACCTCTTGCTATTGTTGCCGCCTCACCAGTAGGATTGACCATACTAGCAGATGCCAAAGGTTCGAAAGAGGCTTGTTTGCTACCCCTAATAGATTCTGCGAATCATTTGCAAGAAGCAGATAGTGTCATCGAATACAACCCTGCAAATGATTCTTTTGAACTAACACTGGGAAGGAAGTGCTTAGTCAAGGAAGGCGAAAGAGCACAAGCATGTATCAGCTACGGTATTAGAAAGGATTCAGAGCTGCTTCTAAACTATGGATTTTTAAGAGGGATAAAAATGGATGGAACTACAGATGAGATACGTCAAAGACTTGCTCTAGAGTTTGTGAATAGGAATTGATACTAACTAACCTCTGTTATTGACTCTTCTTTTTATCACTTTCCTCCAGTATGATTGTTGGTACTTTACTATAACAAATCTTGATCAATAAGAATGCATGTGATAATTGTAATATCACTGAACTCATCTTTGTGGCAGGAAAGACATTAAATGCATATTCAATACCCAATATAGCAATGGCACTCATCAACAAGTGCATAGATATCTGTCCCACTCCATCCGTTGATGTTTGAGAAGTTGCAATCCAATGCATCATTGGCAAAGAGTAGAAATACCAACAGTAGAATTGATAATGAAGAGTTCGTGCAAACACAATACCAATATAATTTGAGACAAACATCGTATATATGATGTACTCTGGGTTCAATTGTATATTGTCATGTCTGCTGCACTTTGTCCAACACATCCATTCTCTAGTTTTGGTTATACCTCGTTGGCGTATAGATGCTCTCCACCACTTTCTTGCAAGTAAAGCAAGTGTGAAAAGATGACAACTCAATAACAATAATGCCCATGGTTTGGAGATGAATATATCCTCTGGTAGAAATTTCCAATTAACTGTCCATTTAAAGAAGAAGACTCGATCAAACTCGAATGCCTTTTTGATATAACTAACTGGATATGTTGATAGGAATGGCCAACCGAGAATAAGTTGTACTATTGCACATATCGATAAGTGCTTTACAGTCCCAAGCAATGATTGATTCTTCTGAAGTAATAACAATAACAATCCAGGTGCAAATAGTAATACATTCATTTTGATTGATACTGCCAAAGAGAATACAATACATCCTAATATCCATGCATCACAGCATGCAAACAGATACATTGATAAATGCAAAAGTACCATTGAAGGTGCATCGTTGAATAATCGAAGGACAAAGATGGAGTGTATTCTTTTTGAAAGACATGTAATACCCATTGCAATCCGCCAATACCAAACCATCGTAGTATTATTGTTTGATGATTGTTGACGAATTCGTTGTAATACTTTTTGATACAATGCCAATACTATAATAGCGTTCAACATGTAAAGTAAAACAAATACCCACTGGATAAGTTTTATCGCTTCATTAGATGTGCTTCCATCCAAGCCCAATACATCTGCACTACTACCACTGCCAGTAACAGCCAATGACTTTAACCATCCATATAGATATAAGAATCCAGCAGGATAGACTAACGGGCCTGTACCTCCTCTTATATTGATATAATCTCGTTCACCATTTTGATATGTCGTTACTTCTTCCATATACGCTATCCAATCTATCTCAGTGTAGGGAACATGTTTAACGATTAGCGTTGTCAAGATCGCCTCACACACGAGTAGAACAATAATGTAGGGTATATCATACCGCGGTTGTGCCAGTTTGCGGTACATTGAAGCAATCATACCCTCAACGTCGTCAACGTGAGTGCTCAATACGAGTATAAAACTACTTACAACCATTAAATGTCCACTATAACTTTGGCCAGCAATTTTGGTCGCCGAAATTGTCCTACAGAAATATTTTAGTATACTATTCCGATGCAGAATTTAACGTAGAATACGATGGAACTATCCGTTTACACTCAAATGTAAATATTGATGGAGATATAATCATTTAAAGATAATGGTCTTAAGTAGTTGGACAAAATTGGATGGGTGTCTCTTGGACATATCAGGTACTTTTTTAGTAGGCTATACGTAGGACTTAGTACAAGATACCGGTATCTTATAATGGTTTTTAGTAGTGTAATGGTTGAAAGTAGTTTTATACTCGTACTTGTAAGAAACTCTCTCAACTCTCATGGGAAAAAAAGGCCTACTCAAATGTCACGGGATCTTACCAATGATTATTGTACTGAGTAAGAGATGAATATGTAGTCTATACTATTATGATGTAGTCATACTGTTATAATATGTAGTCTATACTAATATATGTTATCACTTATTGTGCTGTCGGTATAGATATAGTGTGCTGTTGGTATCTATAAGGAGTACGACTACATTAGTGTAATACCGATGTAGTCTATTAGTATAGATCTACTTAGTATAGATATAGTGTGTTGTTGGTATATATAAGGAGTACTCGGTCGTATCTATTAGTATATAGATCTACTTATGTGCAGTCGGAATACTTAATAGTAACCTCTCCTGATATCTCCAGCCATTAACTGAGATATGTAAAGCTTTAGAAGAAGACTCATCTTCTCCATCAACAACGGGCCAATCATTGCATGTAGCTCTTCTTTTGAAAACTTTAGGAGGAAGCTCACCTATCCGGCCAATTGCCGAGCCCTTTTGACGACCTTGATTAAAACAATATTGTTTGTACCATAGTCTATCAAGTCTCATTTGTTTTCGATGTTCTGAAAAGCGATCATTACTTACAAGGACTGGAGAAACTTCCCCGTGAATAAGACAAGATACTCTTTGTTCGGAAACAGTGGCAAGCATAGAAAACAAATCATCATCTGTACCGTCAGGAGTAACGTAAAGTATACCTCTATTCTTCAACCGCCGGGCAAGTGCTGCTCTTTCGTGGTTCAAAGTAGCAACTTTTTCAGATAGTATAACTAAAGGATACTCGTCAGCCTTCATCAGTATGTCAACCATTCTTTCTACGCTACCTATATTCGCAACATCAAGTATTACAGTAAAAGGATGATCAGTCCGATTGTCCAACCATTCTGAGAACTTCGTCAGCTCAACGTCTCCTAGTGCAAGTATATCTTCAAACATTTTTCTTCTTTCCTCAAGCGTTATTGCATTGTTGTATAGCTGTATCTTTGTCACGGGACAAGTTGAGGAGAGCGGATCTATCATTACCCGACTTGCAAGAATTTCATTTGGCTTTACAATTGTTTGTCTAACTTCATCCAAAGGATACTCTGACATTCGAGATGTCAACCCATCTAAGTTTTTGGCTTCCTTTGATAATATATTATATAAATGTATTGCCGATGACTGAGAAAGGGAGCCAACTTGACCTATCATGTCTGTGGTGATTTCATCAAACATCTTCAAGCCAGTAGCATTTCTAAGTTGTCCATTGCCAATCAACATTGAAATGACCTTCATATAATCATCTAAAGTGAATGCTGATGATATATGAGATGATTTCATTACTCTCAATAGTGATGATGCCGAATCAATATCCCCATTATCACAATGATGTGTAAAAATAGCTTGAACACATCTTTTACTATACTTGTTTTCCGATATATTCTTCGTCAGTAGGTCATGATATACGAGTATCTCTTCCTTTTCTTTGGAGCTATCCAAGCTATTTACAAGAGTAGAAGTTTCATCAAGTATATTGTTCAATACATTGAGTTGCTTTGTATCGATAACTGTACCACTTTCTTTAATCTTTAACCAAACAACTGGTAATCCACCTCCGCCTTCTAAGCAAGTTCTAACCAAGTTGTTAAAGACAAATGTCTGTATACGAGCAACAGATTTTGATATCAGTAGAGCATTCGCATGATCATTTGTTGCAAATATCTTTGATTGTAATGTCTCAGATTGCGAAGATAATTCTAAAATAGTTTGTTTTCGTATGCTTATTGAGTCTATTTCTTTTCCACCGTGTGTTAAATACTCGATCCAGTTCTTCTTCAAGAGTTTACATCGTGTAGGTACTGCTGTTTCCTTTTGCAATAACCACTTTTCATACCTCGTGAACATATCCTCTGTCCATAGTCTTTGACCTAATACTGACTTCTTTTTACTCTTGAATTCTGTACTCAACAATAGTCTCTTAATAGCTTGTTTATACGGTTGATAGTGATCAAGTGGAGTTGATGCAGTAGTTGTTGAAGATAAGCGCACATCTTGTGTATGGCAGAAAAATAAAGCACTAAATCGATACCGTAGATGGCGAAACCGACCAACAGTATTAGATCTCAACATAGTTCATTTATCACATCATCGCACGCTAATAATGCCATGTCGGTGATGGGAAACTTCAGTCTTCACGATAAGGTGGCATTGTTTGGTTTCTAGCGATTAAACATCTCACTCACATTTTAATAGCCGACTCATACAATGGTTGCCAGAGTTGCATGCTATCATCTGACACTTATGCTTCTTATATACCGCTCACCCCACCATACTATTTATAATGTTTGAAGCATTCTGTTCTAGTGTTTACAGCAGCAGTGGCAATGGCATGTTGCCTGCCGAAGCAGTTTTATCGAAACAACACAGTATGATGGCTCCAACTATACAGAGTAGAAGAACACATCATCATCTTTCATCATCTATTGCAATTGAATATGATGATGAAGCACAACATCATATTATTACAGTACCATCTTTTGTACGAGATGATGATGATACATCTTCCTATCCATCTCTACTACATCATATACATATTCTTCCACTGCTAACCAATGATGAAACGACACATATGTTACAATTGGCTAGGACGTATGCTACTGATAATCAGAGTTGGAATAAACAAGATACAACACGTCATGTTAGCTATCCAACTGTAGATTTTGCCATTGAGGAGTCTATCGATATAGAGAACTACTTGAATGAAATAAAATTTGAGGAAAGAATCTTTACCCAATTGAGTGAAGCTTATGATGTTGATGTAGAAGATATGTCGTTCCTAGATTTGTTCTGTGCTAGTTATGAAGCAAAAGATGATAACACGAATAGTGATTCAGAAGATGAAATAAGTACAATGGATAGATTGGACTTCCATCGTGATGGCTCACTTCTATCGTTTACTATTCTTTTGTCACCGCCAAACGAGTTTGAAGGAGGAGGTACGATCTTTGATGTATTAGGAGATGTTTCTATCGATGAAAATTGTGACATATTGCAATCACCAGGAGTTATTCAACCGCCACACGCAGGATACACTACACTGCACTCGGGCAAGCTACTGCATGGTGGTCATCGAGTAAGTAAAGGACAGAGAATTGTTTTAGTAGGATTTGTCGACGTGCATGAAAGGAATATAAGACCTGGTTTACTTGGCAAAGCAACTAAACATTGGGGTAGAAATGATGTATCTACATTCTACAACAAGAGACGTTTGAGTCTAATAAAGCAACAAAAGCAGATAGATGATGAGAACGAACAACCTGAATGGAAGATAAAGAATTGGAGATATCTTCCGAAAAATACAAGATCATACTTTGGAAAGGATTTCAAAATACATCCAAGTATACTTGACAATATCGAAAGACGTGCAAGTTTGGAGAGGATACGAAGGAAAAGATTGGCAACAGAGGACATGTTGCTTAGAGAAATCTTACTCCCAAGAGAGGAAAGAGGAGAGAAGATTGCAGAACAACAGGAAGAAGGCGAATGGATTGAAGTAGATCTTGCTGATATGAATGACGGGATAATGTTGGGATAGACATAATGCCAAATTTTACATCAATGTTCATACACACACACACACATATATATTACATGTTCATATCACTGTTCCTCTTTTCGGCTTCCATTTATTTACACATATACCTTTCATGTTCCCCCGTCCCACATTCTTTTGGCTTCATTCTTACTATACTTTACTCCTCGGTATCTATCGTTTTGTCGCCATTTTTACTCATACATAAACTGAAAGTCAACCTCATAAATCAATGCTTTGACCTCACACTAGAGGAGCTGACATTTTAAGGAATGAGTTATAGCATTTTGGGTCTACACATAACCATTTATGGCGGAGTAACTATCTGAGGGCGCCAAATGAAAGATCTCATTGAGCTGGTTCAGGGAAAAATAATCTGAAATCTCAGATCGGTATACTTTTTGAGTTACGGTCATTTGAAATCTC
>Ga0214481_100528_pt1 | contig 19286 bp, 13 predicted proteins | sample M1_20Mar14CPVII9_4_FD_165057 | JGI IMG/M metagenome (GOLD analysis project Ga0214481, IMG submission 165057) | Marine eukaryotic communities from Monterey Bay, California, United States - M1_20Mar14CPVII9sort6BwellG10 | ecosystem: Environmental > Aquatic > Marine > Unclassified | place: USA...
TCAGAACTACTCACATATGTCTCCCCGTCGTAACTCAACAGTGGTCCAACCTCCAGTATGGTACTGAGGTGCTGGAGTTGGTGCTGCTGGCAAAGTACCCCGGCATACCTTCTGAACAAGATCCTCCAACTCTAACATTTCAGTAGTATACGGTGCAATCAAATTCATGTTTGATTCGAAGTGATTCCTAGGCACATTCAATATAACTGGTGCCAACTCAGTCTTGCCTGATATCTCCTTCAGAATATCAGTCACAGCTTCAGCTACATCCTGTGGAACACAGACTTCAATTAGGGCTTCATGTCCATTGTTGACAATTCCTTGCCATGTAGCATGTTCCCCGGCAATCTGCATTGCAATGTGTACATTTTCCGTGATCCCACGATCAAGATGAGCACGCCTCTTCTCATTTGGACCACCAACACCAGTAACTACAAACACTGTCATCTCACTTATCATGGGATACTTCAAATCGTTAGAGTCTGCAACTAGAGTGATATTTTCTCCATCATCCAGTTGTTCTAAATCATAGATGGAACCGACCCTAAATGTAGCAGATAAAGTCCCGATGTTCTGGAGAGAATCACTGCTGTTCGAGTTATCATCAGAATCACTGTTGTTCGAGTCATCATCAGAGTTCTCTCTTACGGTAAGCTCGGCAAGTGCTCTAGATGGACGATGGACATAAGCAGAATTTGACTCAAGTTCTGCCTTCCGGTCAATCATCATACTCATCTTGGCAAGAACTATCATATTTCTTGTGTTGCGGCTCTTCAGAGCAGTAACTGGATCATCATATTCAACAAGCCATGTTGGATACCATCCACCAACTTCCATTGTACCTCCAGTCAAAGAGGGCTTGATAGAAGTATAGACATTTCTGTTGTCGACAAGACTGTTGACAGTCCTGTTGTCAGGGTGAAGAATAGCTGGGTGCATTGCCAGAAACAAAAAGATTGCCTTGCGTGCTGGCTTGGATAAGTCTCGCTTGTGTAGATATTCCAATAAATCCTCCCATACAATATCATGACACATTTCAGTCTTGTATTTATCATCTGGTTTCGCTTCATATAAGAGTTGTAAACATATGATGAGAAACCCATGAGGTGTACGTGTACATTTGAAAAGATTTCCCCACAAAAGACTTACTGTTCATTACATCATCTACAGTGACACCATTTTGTTTGAAAAGTTGGAGATACGTTGGCAGTAACGCTCTCAACATTAAGTCTGACCAAAGAGAAGATTCACAAATTCTACCCCACTCCCAGCTAACAGGTTTGTTCTGTTCCCCCTTCTTCACCAACTCTTCCTCCATTCTTTTGTATCCTAACCTGATCCGATCTTTCAAATGCTCTGTAATATTCAAATGTCTTCTGAAATATCTATGTTTATGCGTTGGGTGTTGGTATCGTCTATTGAGTATAGAATAAATAACGGGTAGTCCAGTATTGTTGATGACAAGGTGTTGAGATTGGGTGATGATGCCCCCCTCGCCATCGTACACAGGAAAGGATAGCTCGTTGAGTCGATTCTCATGTTGTAGACGTATGTACTCCATGGCACGATCGAAACATGGAGGGATATCTGTGGTGAAATGAGTTTTCATCTCATTGAATCTCTGTATCATATCAGGACCAAGTAGATCCTTGAGTGTATCCATCTGTATAAGATGATATGATAAAGACAATAAAAGTGTGAGAAAGTGTATACAACAACTGGTGTAAAAAATGGGAGAGACAATAGACATACCTCTTGCAGCTCTTGCAGCTGTGTTTGTAACGTTGCATTCTCTACCGTCATGTCCCTCATTTCTTTCTCCAAACGGCTAATAAAACGTGAATCCCTTACCACTGCTTGCATAAGCTTGGTACGCTTCACCCCAACTTTGGCATAACCCTTTTGTGCATTTTCTAGTGAGATCTTAGCCGCTTCCAACTCTTGATCTGCATTTGCTAATGCTTCCTTTGTAACACGTGCACTTTCAGTTGTAACATCTTTTAATTGTTTCATTTCATTTGTGAGACTGTCGACTTTTGCTGTGGCTAAATCACATTCCTCTTGTTTGTCTTTGACTTCTGTTTCTAATCTGGAAGCTTCTGTAGCCAAACTAATAAGTTGCTCTTCCAAATCATCCCCCCTCTTATTTTCTGTCTCGATTGCCTTAATCCCACTCACATACATACCATCAAACTCACTCTCCAACCGTTTCATAATATTTAACGTGACGAGTTTGGTCTCCTCCCGCTCCTGACTAAACTCAACCTCCATCTTCACCTGTTCCTCCTTATGCTTAACCTTCATCTCCTCACGTTCCTTAATAATCTCAGCCTCCCTCGTCTCCCGTACCTCCTTAAACTTAGTCTCTATTGCCTCCAACTTGGTCTTAAACTCCATACGCTCCTGTTTTAATGCGGCATTATTATCTTCACGCTCCTTCTTCAACGCCTCATTATCCTCGCGTAACTTCTTCAATTCCTCCTCATACAAATCCTGTATACCTTGCTTCTCTTCCTCTAAAGATTTGATTTTCCTATTTGATGTGAGCTTTAATGTTTCATAATCTTCAACACTACCCAGCAATGTATTTAATGCCTCCTCATCCTTATTACCAAAAAGACGTTTCCCCTTTATATCACTTGTATCAGTATTAGGTGTTTCAATAGAGTTTAATCTAGTAGTTGTGGCTGGTGTATTGACGGGTGGTTGTTCATTGTTTGGTGTTTGTGTACCGATTGTTTTTGCTGATTTTGTTGAGGTAGGCATATTAATAGTGGCTGGTGGTTTATTATTCGGTGGTTTATTATTCTTGTTACGGGATGGGAAAAAATCTTCAAGTGGTATAGCATTAGGATTTGATGAAGCCGTTGATACAGAACCATCATCACCAATATTATTGATCGGAGTTGCATTGTCATTGGTATTATTATTGGCTGGTGCGGTGGTGGTATTATCTACACCCGACGTGGTAGTATTATTGTTAGTACCACTTTTTGGTGTTGTATTAGATTGTGTAGATGTATCTACACCCGGCGTGGTAGAATTGGTGTTATTGTTGTCTGCCATATCTTTTGAGTTTAATCAACTGATAAATTTTGAGTGTTATGTTGATTATGTTTGCTTTATTTTTTAGAGGATTATTGATGTTAGAATATTCTACTGGAGCAGCAGATTGTAGAGCTACTGCTTTTATATTATGGTGGATGGAGCGTGCAAGATAAACAATATACCCACGCCACCAGCTACAAATAAACCCAATTGCGAAAGCTACTCTCAAAATCTCAAGAGTACCCCACTTCAAAAAAAGGATACCGCGCATGGTAACTACATACATACAGTCGATTCATCAACTAAGCAACTAAGGATATCTTTTTATTGCTTACTTTTACATCATCTAAACAACTGAGTGTGATGGCAACTCATCGTAATCTTCATTTCGATATTGACGACTACTAGACCTTTCTCTACTGCTATTCGATCTTGTACTTCCCCTTCTTTCCCTACTTCCCGATGAGCTGTCACGGCGTGATTGTTGATGACCTGCTGCTCCTGAACGATTCGAACGATGACTATCTCTTGATCGATGACTGTTTGATGAACGGTGAGAACGAGAACTGTGCCTTGTCTCTCGGCTACTCCCAGATCCACCAGAACTTCCTGAACTATGAGACTTGTTACTGTTCACGGAAGCTTGCATACTACGGTGGGAGCCTTCACGGCTTAAGCTACGTCGTTCGGCAATCTCTCTACTCGACCGTCTATCACTACGAGATCCTCGATCACTCTCACGGCTACCAGAACGTCTACTACTTGAAGGCTTATCACGATACCCTCCTTCACGATAACTGCCGTTCAAGCTACCACTGGAATGTAAGTTTCGTGACGATGATGATTGCATTTCATACTCCGATGAACTACTCTCTTTTTTATTGACATACCGACGAGCGAAGAAGAAGAACCCAACTGATAGTATTGCCACTGTCAAGCCAAAGAATCCACGGCATCGCTGACTCTCGCATAACTTGTAACTACTATCATCTGATGCAGGAAGAACTACATTCGACGACGACTCGCCACTACCTTCTACATTATCTCCCAACGTACCCTTGGCACTCTCGGCGACTAATCGTGCATAATCACATTCACTTTCGGCAAAGCCAATCCTTGAATTATCTAAATCAAACAATATATCATGTCCCATCATTGAATTAGCGCCCAATACGTTGCCGAGAGCATCATCACGATCCAAATAAATACGTGACGTATATGTATTCAGTTGTGCATTACGTTGCATGTAATGCTTGGGGGGTATAGCAATAAGTACATCATTCGGTGTACTCATATCAACATTCCCAGCCAAGCCAGGCACCGTCCGTGGATCATCCGTCTGTACCTCATCACCAACTCCACCAACATGTGGTACCAATTGCAGCACGATAGTTGGAAATTTTAACAAGTCAGAATCATTCCCAACAGATATTGGTTCATTACTATATTCACGTCCTGTAATTTCCATCCATACCTTACGAAATTCATCACTTAATGATTTGATAAAATAGGTATCTGTAGTGCCACTATCAATATCATACTTTTCATTACCATTCAATTCCACTTGTGTTATGTCAAGGACATGATACTTGTGTTTGGTATTAAACATTACACTTAAATCATTACCTTCCCTAAGATACATTTTACGCAATTGTACTTTAAATGAAGCTGATGATCCTTGACTGACACTATTGGCAAATACCATTGGTGATTTATGTAATCGTTTATCCACGCCACCCAATGTAACTGATCCAGCGGTTGATCCACTAATACTAGCAATTGGCTGCTTCACGAAACATAAACTAAACTGTGCTTGATGTATTGTATTGGATGAACGCATCTGTCCCCAAAATGAATGTGCACGTTTATCCAATCCCATTATACCACTTGCCAATTGTTTCTCGAAGTAACCACTGACAGAAGTTTGACAACCAAATGTTAATGGAAATGAAAAATCAGTTGCATGTATTGGATTTAATTCATCTTCAATATTTTCATTGGAATCTATATCAGGTTGTGTAGTAGCTATTGGACGATCATGTGGACCACCCGCATAGGCAACATCTTGTGCCTCATATGCAATCCATGATGATGAATCAGGAGAGTTGGGTATACCAAAATTATGTTCAATCATGCATAATCCATGATCACATTTACCAAATATACATCCATCATCATTACCACTGCTAGCAGTACACTTTGTCCTTCTAAAACTTTGTGATGTACCTTCGTCAAATGGCATATCGGTATGATGACCACAATTCATACATTGTGAACACGGAAATGCTGTCGCTGATGAGCCCGTATCCACTATGGCAGTTTGTCGTTGTGGATTTGGATATCCCACCCATATGTCAATATAATGGGTACCATATCCTTGATAGAGTGCACCCAGTTGTTGTTGTGCATGTTGTTGCTTCTTTGCTGATAGATGACGAAGATTATTATTATTATTATTGTTTCTAGTATTGGTAATGCGATCTTCAATTATTAGATTATTAAACTCATTGATATCTTGCTCGTCAGACGTGAATGTAGCTTGAAGCTCACGACGTCTCCGGTCAATAACATGTTGATGACTTAGTAATGGGAAGGATATTATACCATTATCATTATTGTTAGTTGTTGCAATAGATGACATTGATATCGATGCAGATGAAGAAGCATATATCGATTGCAACTGCAACAATAATGATACATAAGATGTGAGCAAAGTTGTTAATATAAACTTTAGATGCATAGTTTCTATTGATCTAATGGGTATGCCTCTCGATACTCTTATCTATGGAGTATGCCTCTCATAATCTCATCATGTACTCTAGGGCTACTCCATTGCTGTCATTTGAACATAAAAAGGGGAGATAGAGACATCAACATAGCCTTTGATTTGGCGATTAAACTCTCATAAAAGTGCGAAAAGAGTTTGGCAAGCAATAAGCCAATGTTCAGCCGATTACTGGCGACGATGATCGATATCATATCTTAATAAGACTTGAGCCTCTTTGTTATATTACAAGAAGGATATAGCGTTTGTTGATCGGCTTAGAAGAGAGGGCATATTCACTCAATCATTTAGATATGAAATAAAAATTGAATCGCACTTACTACAGATCGGTTTTTATTGCAATAGTTTGTCTTTACTAACAAGCTATATCTATCAATATGAATGAACTAAATCCAATAAACAAAATTACCAATCAAGAGAGCAACGAAGAGGTAGTACCACCCCCACCACCACATATCGAACTATTATCAGTAGTGAATGAAACAAATTCAAATAAATGTATATATAATGTTATTTCATATTTAGATGTTAATAGTCGACAGGTGGCATTTACATCGTGTACTTATTTACGAGATGCAGTAAAGGAGTATATTAATAATAATATGTCGGTGGTAGTAGTTGAGGAAAATACTGATGATACGCCCAAGGTTTCAGGGGGTGGCAACAAACCAGCAACGGCGATTAATGAGCAGGCTGAGGAGTTGATTGAAAGGGAGACATATGTGAGTAGTTCTGAAGAAGAAGAAGAAGATGTATCCACATCTGTGGCTGAACTGCCAACAGAGGAAGAGAATGATACTAGCCGCCATTTATTGGTAACCAAATCTGAAACACCACCGCCTACTCTTGCCGAGTTGTCATCCGAATCATCTGAACCCTCGTCTTCCTCGTCAACTGAAAGTAGTGTCGTCACTGCCAAAGACCAAATTGATGACGAGAATGATATCCCAACCTCAAATACACCAACAGTACCTTCCACGCCACCCAAAAAGTCAATGACATCGGGCGATTATGATCAAGTTCATGAGAGCTCATCTTCATCTACACCCGACAAGTCAACAAAACGCGATGACAAATCTACAAAGTTACTGATATCCCCTCGGTCAGTATTGCAAGAGGAAGATTGTCAGACTACACCTGAAGATTTGCCAGAAGATAAACCATTGCCTGAAGAAGCTAAAGACGACGTCGAGGAAGAAGAGGAGGCGAAAGTAGAAGACATATCATTAACATCCACCATACCATCCATAACAACAATAGACTTACAAGATCAACAGCAACAACAAGAGCAGACGGATACATTCCTAAGTATGGTATCATCAAGTGGTGCGATTAGTTTAAGTCGAACACATTCACATTTATCGGTGCTTACTTCTGATACTGGAATGCAACAGCAGCAGCAACAGACTCCTGATTATATTCCTTCTGCTACCGAGACTGATGATTCTGATACTGAGGACGTTTCTTGTACTGAGGAAGATAAGGAGCAAGAGAAGAAGAAGATTGGTACTGAAAAGCAAGAAGATCCGTCTCCATGTGAGCAGCACAACAATATTGATACCGAGGTAATTGACGAATTATCAGAAATGCAAACTGTATCATCAAGTACATTACTGCAAGATACTCCCATCGCATCGCCCACTACGCCAATGTTGAACACACCAGATGTTTCAGTCACATGTGCTCAACGGTTAGAATTGAATATGAACCATATCATTCGTGATGGTAATAAGGAGGTACCACCACCAATGTTTGGCTGTGGTATACATAGTTCCATGACGACTGTATCCTTAGGTGGTATTATGGAACGAGAGGTCACTGGCAACGATAATTTGGCACAGTCACCCCGGCCTCAAACACAACAGGAAGAACATACAGCATCATTCACAAGGCTATGTGATATACGAAACACATCAATGGAGGAGCTACCCTTCGATGAACGTCCAAAGCATGTCAGGTCATTTGAAGATGATATCTCCGAGGTTACGCCTGCCTCTACAATCCCAAATACCAACAATACTGGTGAGCAACCAGTGGAAGGACAGAACAGTTTTGATACAACAAGTACAGATGACTGCTCGGCGGACGAGAATGAATCCTCTGCAACACCTGCTGCTAATGATGTCCTTGCTCAAGTTACTGATGCAGCCCTCTTCGGTACAGGCACAAGCGTTAGTGAAGTAATAACTGATATGGCCAAGTCGGTCAAATCATCTGTGAACAATCTCGTTTTACATAAACATGGTAGAAGAAATCAAATTGATGACGCTGGACCGATCAAAATAGGAGAGAAGTACTACTCACACAATGAGGCTTTATATCTGTGGCGCAAGACGAAGATTAAACTTAAAGATCGGCATGGAGATATTGACGATGAAGGTGATGTTAAGATTGAGAAGGCATCGTTCTTTGAGAAGAATAGCATCTTTCAGGAGGAGAAGGCAGATGAGAAGAAGGACAAGTCTACTACAACAAGTCTTGATAAGACTGATGATAAGCTTATGACACTTGGTGAATTGATATCTCATTATGAGATACGACCGCTAACGGTTGACGATGCTAGTACAAATACTGCTACTACTGGCGATGAAAAGAAGACGAGTCGATTAATGCCCGTGAGCGAGGAGCAGGAGCCAGCAGAGTTCAGAGGCTTTGATGTTGATAATGAGACGGCCGAAACTGAGAGTGAAACGAATTGCAGTGCTGGTGGTGTCGATGGTAGTGGGGATGATAGTAGTATGACAAGTGATGATGATAATGATCAAAGTCCGAGTGCTGATGGTGGAGTACAACAACGTTCGTCTTGGGAAAGAACAACAAACACTAACAATTGTGAAACTGATAGTGTTGCTGGAAGTCTTCCCTCACACATGGGCAGTGCCTATGGTGTCGAGGTAACGTCCCTTCGTGGTACGTCGGGCAACTTTATCAATGGTAAAGGATCATCTGAACAAGTCAAGCTTGGAAGTGTAGGGAAGGGTAGCTGTGAACAATCTGTTTTAGGATCTCAGTACGGTACAGAAGTTTTGTTCAAACCATCCAAGAAGAAGAAGGTAAGCACTAGAAGGAAATCACGAACGCTGACAAGGCATAATATGGGTATCAAAACAGCAAGTAGTAGTGGTGCCAAGGGCCAGTCATCGGTAACAACCTTAAGACAAACAACAAAGAAGAAATCAATTCTGAAACTAAAACTTGGTGGGATGAAGAAGAATGCTCGTGAAAGGACCTGAGGTCTGTCTCGGTGACTTGCTAGGATTGTTATATCTTTAATGTAGTACGATTGTAAATATAAGGAACATTCATAGGGTATCGAGGCAGTATGAATAGCTATTTAAGGGAAGAACCCTAACCTTAAAATCAATCATCAAGTTGCACAAGGATAGTGAGATTACTTATAGGGAAAGAACGTGTTTGGATGTGTTTGGTAAAATCAAAGATGTAATACCATCGAGTTTTAGCCCTATGCAGTATTATATGTCTCATTTAATCACAAACTGCTCAGAAAAGCTCCCGAAGCAGTCGTTTTGATGTTCATCAGAATTCAACACCAACTTTAGCAACGACGATGAGCTAGCAACAATTGTACAGCATAATACTCATACAATCTAATACTGACTATTAACTCACAGTCACAACCACTCTCGTAATCCACTAGTATGGTGACGACAGATGAACTTGTAGATTTCCAACCATGTTATGTTAGCAATAAAGAAGATAGAGCTAAACCAATCCTTCATAAAACTACTGCCCGTGTAGTTAAAAGACCAAGTCCTCAGAAGAACGTTAGATTCTCCAAGTACAGCACGCTAGTTCTCCTAAAGGAACATGAATCATCGTCATCGGATTGTTGGTACACTCGTGAAGAGCAAGCTCGTGCAAAGAAAAGAGTGGTATATGATGCATACAGATTACGCCAGGCACTCGATAACATACATAATGACCAAAGAACCATTGACCTCGATCAATGTATTGGTCTTGAGAGCTTACTCAATGCAAAGATAGCAAAAACTGCCATGAGTAAGAAGAAGCAGCATATTGCGGCTGTTCTCTTGGCCCAACGTATCCATGGGGGTGCTACTGAAAGGATTAGAGTGGTATCCGAGCACTCGTCAATGTTTGCAGGGAAACGAGCAGCAACGAGGGCAGCAGTAATACATGCATCCCTCTCTGAATGAGCTCATCGGGATTCGATTTAAGATTCTGTATAGTGCACATATGTTGCCACATCTGGTACTGGCTGTATATGATTGAACAATTTTCGCTAGGGTAGTTTAACATTAACATTAACAATGTAGATTTTGAGAAAGAAGTATAACTACCCTGTGCAGTGTAATGAATCTGATTTAACTCTCGCCTTTAGCATGCTGCCTCGTAAAATACCCAATCATGTTAAACGACGCAAAACCCGTCTCATCCTTACTTCTTCTCTTCAAAATCCTTTTCATCAAAAACAATAGTTGAGAAGTTGGTACCCACTTGAGGGATGTGCAGTTCAACACCAAGTTGCTGATTCAAAGCCTCTGCAGCCCTCTTCTCCCGTCTTGTTATCTTGCTCTTTTCCTGTCGTACAATCTTCTTGAGATATGCAACATCGATTGGAGTTGAGAGATTCTTTGGAAACTCCTTGACCATATCGTTAAACTTTGCTTGCTTCTCGATAGCTGGTTTGAATTCCTTCTTCTGTTTGCTATTTCCTAAACTGTTCAAGTGTACCACTAGAGTAGGGTTGTGCAATTTATGATAATTGTGTAAGCGAAGTATCAACGATATGTGTACATTAATGATGAATACAAAAGATAAGTCTTACCTTCGGCATCAACCCAATCGTCATATGCATTGGAATAACTGTATAGTGCCTCCTTAAATGCTTTTGGGAATTCATTATTCCGGGTGTCTACTTCCTCTTTTACCTTCAATGCGGGAACAGATACTGTGAAACAACGCTTCTCCATGTTTGCCTTGGCAGGGATGGCTACCTTCAACTTTTGTCCTGGCACATTAGGATTGGTAAATACAATCTCATCGCCGATTTCCTTATCAGCGGGGATATTCACTGATACCTTTACTGTACTTTTATTCCGTGCCTTACGAGGCAGCTCTGTAGCAGTCATCTCTTTGATCTGTTTGACACATGATGTGTACCGTCGCTTATACAACTTTTTCAGCTGCATTGCCTTTTCTTTCTCTGGTGACACTTTCTTTGGTTTAGGTGATAGGGATGATTTCGATTTGGTATCATCTTGGTCAGATGAATCAGCTGCCACCGCCACCACAGTTGCTGTAACAACATCACTTGGGGAAGACTTCTTTGATGCTTTACCCTTATCGGCGCTCTCCTTCTTCTTCTTTTTCTTTGGTGTAGTTGATTCGTCTGCTTTCTTCTTATTACTCTTCTTCGCCGCCGTCTTATCCTTCGTCTTCTTTTCTGCCGCTTTTGCAAGCTTTTGCTTCGTGCCAACTTCCTTCTTTGATTTAACAGTCTTCTTTTTGACAATTTTGCCGTCATCCTTCTTATCAGTTGTAGCTGCTGGTTTCTTTGCTCGCTTCTTTCTTGGTCGTTTCTTCTTGACGGGGGAGATGATCATATCATTCTCTCCATTCCACCCCTCAGCCATTTCTAGATCACCAATATTGACAAAGAATCCATCCTCAAAATCTGATTCTGCACCAGCTTCATCTACAGAACTCTCATCATCAGATTTATCTCCATCACCAGCAGCACCAATATTATCGTCAATTTTTCGTTTACTGTTATCCTCCTTCCGTCGCATCTTTGCCTCTTCCTCGATTTGTGTCATCCCATATGCGCTACTTGCAATAACTTGTGAAGCCACTTCCTGATGTAGCAGCGAGTCGTCAATCCATCCATCTTCTGAATCATAACACGATGCCTTCCCTTCGCTATCATCATCTTCTTCGTCGTCATCATCATCTAAATCTTCTCCATCCTCATCTTTACCATTTTCACCATTAGTACTTTGTTCCAATTGTTTCTTCATCTTCTTCTTCTTCTTTTTCCTCTCCTTGGCACGTTCCCTTTCATCAATATCATCAATCATAACTCCTCGGACATACTTTGCCTCCAAGTAGTCGATCATAGAACCCCCAAATTGTTTAGGATTTAGTAATGGATTCTCATCATCTTCGTCGTCATCGTCATTCATGATACTATCATTCATCACCGCCTCTGTAGTATCAGCAGCAGCTACCTTGGCAGCGCCACTCTTTAACCACTGTTTAATCCGTTTCGTACGCTTTATTTATGATTATTACAATGTTACGAAGCGTGTGTGAGAGAATAAATAGTGCATATTATCAAAGGACATAATAATGATATTATATCGCGTTAAACTAAATGAACATTAAGTCATTTACTCACCTTTCGTCTTGTACGTTTCATAGCCACACCTAAATCAACAGATATAGATACTGGTATATCAATTAGTATTGTATCCTTCACTGGACATTTTCGTGGTCGTTTCCTTGGCTTCTTTTGTTGTTGTTGTTGTTGCACTTGTTGCTGTTCGGTTGGTGGTTGCTGTAATGCTATTTGTTTGGTACCGGCAGATAATGCTGTACTTTTCTCAGTGGTAGTGGCCGTAGACTTCAACTTTTTATTATCAGACGCGTATACAAAATCATCTGATCTCTTCTTTACTATCCGTCTACGAGGAGAGGAACTTTCGGTTGTTTTATTGGTGTTGGTGGTAGTATTATTCATACTCATAATATTAGTATCATTGAAGTTAGCTTTATTATTGGGTGCTTGCTGATTATTAGCAGCAGCAGCAGTGGTAGGCAGCTTTGTTGCAACAATGGAAGTATTATCTAGTACAGCTGTTTTGTCTGATGTATTATTAGAAACAACCTTACCACTGTCTCCATTCTTATCAACAATTTGCTCCATGGATGTACCATGTTCTACGATGTCATTTTGTTCAATGTTATTCAATTTGCTAATGCTCGGTGCTTCACCCAACATGATTGCCACCGTTTCTCGGCACTTATTATTAACGGGGCTCACGTCAGACATATCTGTCGGTGGATTGGGGTTCATATTGCAAGAGATGTGATAACAGTTAGTTCATAGCTTAACTTTTGAGCTGTGTTGTTTTGTTTTTCATTTTTCACATTGATTGTATTATTTGTGCAAATTCCCAAGATATGGCAATGTACAAGTATTAGATATCTCTAGAGGGCGTCAATATATACATTGTTAGAAACTAATTGATAGAGCTCTCCTTCCGATATCGACTATGCAGACTCTCAATTGGTGGTAGGCCTGTGTCTTATAGAAAAACTAGAGCGTGAGATGGATTTGAGTTGTACCAGTGTCAGTAGTATAGAGATGGAGAAGACGAATTCAATGTTTTCCTCTCTATAATTCCCTATTGATAAGATGGGGTAAATCTACTGTCGGTGTTAGAGACGTATAAGAGTAGAGCGAGTTCTTATGTCAGCTCTCGTGTTGATGTTCATGTCATTGTAATTTTAGATCAAAGGATAATAAGTACTGTATCACCTGATTAACATGGAATTAGTATCAAATTCCCTGATTAGATAACATGGAAAAGTTATATTGATCAAGTAGGCACGGCTTATTAGTTTTTTTATACTATCAAGAAGGAGAGCTGAAACATAAAATGATTTGAGCTACCATATGAGACTTTAAAAAGAAGCAAAGGCACACTTGCACATTGCACACGATATAGTATTGAGATTACATGAGTACAGATATAGTTAGTTATACACCGCCGTAAGTTCTCGATAGTTATTTCATCCGTTTCGGATTTGGGTAGGTAGTTACATGAATATCATTGCAATGAGTGTTTATGTTTGGTGTTGTGTTGTAGTATGCAGTGGAGAACAACGACCATGTACAAGGCCGGAAGGATGCAATCATTATTAGTGATTGTATGTATACTCTTGATTAGAAGGTGACGCTACTAAATAGAGTTAAAAGGGCGAAAAAAAATATAAAAAGAAAAGACGTTCAATCAACAAGCAATTCAAACGAGAAGAACATCCTTATGAACCTCGTGAACACTTCGTTAACCGTTTAAACATGTCCCTCGAGAAGAAAGTAAGTAGTTTGTTGGCTGGGTTTGGAGGAGGTGTTTGTGTTTTATTCATTTTGATGACTAACATGTTTTCTCACTTCTTCTCTTCTCTCTTGCAAATTATTAGACAAACGATTGGGAGAATGAATTGAATAGTACGTTAGACTCATCTGCGGAGAATGGAGTTGTGTGTGCGAATCAGCCAAGTGATGCTGCTTCCGTGGCAACTGGGGGAGGAGCTACTAAACCGTGTGCACCTTCTCGATCGACAAACGTGCAAGGTGTTGAAACTGTCTCGAGAGAAGAATTTAATGAATTGAAACTTGAGGTCCATACTATTACTCTAGAAACAAAGAACAACACTTCAGATATTCAAAGACTTGAGCAAGAAGTTGGAAAGAGGCATAAATGGACAACAGAAGAGGTGAGAATTAATGAAATATAGTGGCTCTTTACTCTTTCTCCCTGCCTCGCTCACTTCCTTCTAAACACTTTCACCTCTGTAATACACCAAAAGGATAAGAAATTATTGCGTTTGGTAGATGGGAAAGAAACTCCGGACTGGGACAAGATTAGGATACACATGCGAGTAGGAGAAACTCCTGTGCATCTATCATCTGAACAAATCAGGAAGCATGCCCTGTTGTTAACCTCTGAAACGACAAGGCATAGAGATTTGAGTATTGAATTGAGGACATTCCTTGTCATGGAGCGATTGAAGCTTGATTCGAATGACAACAAGACGCTCTCAACCCGGATTGAGAAAGAGCATTCTATCAAGATGACTTGTCAAGAGATTGGTGAGTTTTCAGCTGATACTATTTCTACTTGCATTTATGGATTGTCTAACCTTTATTGCCGTCTCTTTCCTCCCACTCGCAGCCAACTTCTTCTTGAGTATCTTTACACGTGCTCGCAAGGCAAGTCAGGACGATCTGTCTTGCCAACAAAAGCTTGTCTATTACAATGGATTAATGGGTACACAGCTGTCACTTGAAGACATGACTGCTTTGATTGACTTGTCACAACCCAAGCCCAAGCTTGAAACAATTGACGTAGATGTGAATGATGCAGACACTGTCTCTGTACTCGGAGGGGGTTGTACTGATAGCAATATGCAGCCTGAGTCTGCCAAGATGGCGTCTGACTCTTCTCGTGCCACAACAAACACAGCTCTTTTGACTAACAGCACATCTGAACGAAGTTCTGCTTCTGGTAAGGCAACTTCCTCATCAAGTGGAGGGTCGTTCTCGACAGTAGCAGCTTCTGGTGTTGCTGATTATGCAGGACGTGGAGAAGAAGAAGATGCTGAGAGTGAATCTGACTTATCTGAGTCTGGTGATGATGATATTTTACAACCTCTTCGTCAACAACAACCGCAACAACGACGTTTTTCTTCTGATAGTGAATCTACCGCCACTGACCTTCGATCGTATGGAACTGGAGTACCACTTGATGACAAGAAGTACCCGTTGGTAAGTGATGAGAATCGTCCAACTACTACAGCAGCTCATGCCAGCGCCAGCAGCAAGCCAAAGCCTCGTGATAATATGACTTATGAAGAGATACAGGCTGAGTTGAAGAAGGTTTCAGAAGCTCGTGCAAAATGCCACTTCAGCCAAAGGACTGCCTACATTAAGAAAGAAGACAAGTTGAGAGCGCTCCTTAGTAAAAAGCGTGGAGTCCGCAAGCCACTACGGCCAGTCAATCGACGAAGGTAGATTCTAGAGGGACGTCTCTTTGATCACTATTATTTACCAGGCCAGTGTTGTTTGCCTTTCTCTGATCTAGGTTTGTTGATGGCCTAAACTAGGCTATACTCTCTTATCACCTCCCTTACTTCACTTTGTTATCTTTCTTATAGGACTCTTAGTATAACATAGTTATGGGCAAAGTGTTGTTTATACTTTATGTGAGGCAGACTTGCCACTGGCTTGTCAACCAGAGCTACCTTTGCGCACCCAATATCAAAGTTCTACACAGTCATCAGATTCAGGAATGAGCAGTCTTTGAATTGCCAAGTGACTGTAAAGAACAATGCTTGAAGTGAGATAGTGAACCCAGCATAAGCTGACGACGCTACTTTTCCAACCAGACAACCTGACACATTTGCTAGCCCCACTGCCAATGAATCCACCTAAAGATCTCTCCCTTGAGAAAAGTTGAGACCCAGTACTCTCTCAAATATCAGGTTTGTCCTCTATAACTATAAGAATAATGATCAAAAGAAACAACATGTATTTTACCATCAAAACAAGAGACAATAAATGCGTCAATCAGTGACAATCTCACAAATTCAAATGCCTATAACAGAACTTCCCTAGCTAATGGCACACTGATGATCTCACAATTTCTAATGCCAACCTGATGCTGAGCTAATGCTGAGCTAATGCCACATTGATGATCTCACAATTTCCAATGCCACGCTAATGCTGAGCTAATCCTGAGCTAATGCTGCGCTAACGCCACACTGATGATCTGACAATTTCTAATGCCACACTGATGATCTCGCAATTTCTAATGCTGAGCTAATGCCACTCTAATGATCTCACAATTTCTAATGCCACGCTAATGCTGAGCTAATGCTGAGCTAATCCTGAGCTAATCCTGAGCTAATGCTGAGCCAATGCCACACTGATACTCTCACAATTTCCAATGCCACGCTAATGCTGAGCTAATGCTGAGCCAATGCCACCCTGATGATCTCACAATTTCTAATGCCACGCTAATGCTGTGCTAATGCCACACTGATACTCTCACAATTTCTAATGCCACACTGATGCTGTGCTAATGCCACACTATTGATCTCACAATTTCTAATGCCATGCTAATGCTGAGCTAATGCCACACTGATACTCTCACAATTTCTAATGCCACACTGATGCTGTGCTAATGCCACACTATTGATCTCACAATTTCTAATGCCATGCTAATGCTGAGCTAATGCCACACTGATGATCTGACAATTTCTAATGCCACGCTAATGCTGAGCTAATCCTGAGCTAATGCTGAGCTAATCCTGAGCTAATGCTGAGCCAATGCCACACTGATACTCTCACAATTTCTAATGTCACGCTAATGCTGTGCTAATGCCACACTGATACTCTCACAATTTCTAATGCTGAGCTAATGCTGTGCTAATGCCACACTGATGATCTCACAATTTCTAATGCCACGCTAATGCTGTGCTAATGCCACACTGATGATCTCACAATTTCTAATGCCACGCTAATGCTGAGCTAATCCTGAGCTAATGCTGCGCTAACGCCACACTGATGATCTGACAATTTCTAATGCCACGCTAATGCTGAGCTAATGCTGCACTAATGCCACACTGATACTCTCACAATTTCTAATGCCACGCTAATGCCAAACTAATGCTGATCTAATCCTGAGCTAATGCTGTGCTAATGCCACACTGATGATCTCACAATTTCTGATGCCACGCTAATGCTGTGCTAATGCCACACTGATGATCTGACAATTTCTAATGCCACGCTAATGCTGAGCTAATCCTGAGCTAATGCTGAGCTAATCCTGAGCTAATGCTGAGCCAATGCCACACTGATACTCTCACAATTTCTAATGTCACGCTAATGCTGTGCTAATGCCACACTGATACTCTCACAATTTCTAATGCTGAGCTAATGCTGTGCTAATGCCACACTGATGATCTCACAATTTCTAATGCCGCGCTAATGCTGAGCTAATGCTGAGCTAATGCTGAGCTAATGCTGAGCTAATGCTGAGCTAATGCCACGCTAATGCTGAGCTAATGCTGAGCCAATGCCACACTGATACTCTCACAATTTCTAATGCCACGCTAATGCTGTGCTAATGCCACACTGATACTCTCACAATTTCTAATGCCACACTGATGCTGTGCTAATGCCACACTGATGATCTCACAATTTCTAATGCCATGCTAATGCTGTGCTAATGCCACACTGATGATCTCACCATTTCTAATGCTGAGCTAATGCTGAGCTAATGCTGAGCTAATCCTGAGCTAATGCTGCGCTAACGCCACACTGATGATCTGACAATTTCTAATGCCACGCTAATGCTGTGCTAATGCTGTGCTAATCCTGAGCTAATGCTGCGCTAATGCCACACTGATGATCTGACAATTTCTAATGCCACGCTAATGCTGAGCTAATGCTGCACTAATGCCACACTGATACTCTCACAATTTCTAATGCTGAGCTAATCCTGAGCTAATGCTGAGCTAATCCTGAGCTAATGCTGAGCCAATGCCACACTGATACTCTCACAATTTCTAATGTCACGCTAATGCTGTGCTAATACCACACTGATACTCTCACAATTTCTAATGCTGAGCTAATGCTGTGCTAATGCCACACTGATGATCTCACAATTTCTAATGCCACGCTAATGCTGAGCTAATGCTGAGCTAATGCTGAGCTAATGCCACACTGATGATCTGACAATTTCTAATGCCACGCTAATGCTGAGCTAATGCTGCACTAATGCCACACTGATGATCTCACAATTTCTAATGCCACGCTAATGCCAAACTAATGCTGAGCTAATCCTGAGCTAATGCTGTGCTAATGCCACACTGATACTCTCACAATTTCTAATGCTGAGCTAATGCTGTGCTAATGCCACACTGATGATCTCACAATTTCTAATGCCACACTGATACTCTCACAATTTCTAATGCTGTGCTAATGCTGTGCTAATGCTGAGCTAATGCTGAGCTAATCCTGAGCTAATGCTGAGCTAATCCTGAGCTAATCCTGAGCTAATGCTGAGCTAATGCCACGCTAATGCTGAGCTAATGCTGAGCCAATGCCACACTGATACTCTCACAATTTCTAATGCCACGCTAATGCTGTGCTAATGCCACACTGATGATCTCACAATTTCTAATGCCACGCTAATGCTGTGCTAATGCTGAGCTAATGCTGAGCTAATGCTGAGCTAATGCTGAGCTAATCCTGAGCTAATGCTGAGCTAATGCCACGCTAATGCTGAGCTAATGCTGAGCCAATGCCACACTGATACTCTCACAATTTCTAATGCCACGCTAATGCTGCACTAATGCCACACTGATGATCTGACAATTTCTAATGCCACGCTAATGCTGAACTAATGCTGCACTAATGCCACACTGATGATCTCACAATTTCTAATGCCACGCTAATGCCAAACTAATGCTGAGCTAATCCTGAGCTAATGCTGCGCTAATGCCACACTGATACTCTCACAATTTCTAAAAACACGCTAATGCAAAACTAATGCTGAGCTAATGCTGTGCTAATGCCACACTGATGATCTCACAATTTCTAATGCCACGCTAATGCTGTGCTAATGCCACACTGATGATCTCACAATTTCTAATGCCACGCTAATGCTGAGCTAAT
>Ga0214481_100529_pt1 | contig 19237 bp, 18 predicted proteins | sample M1_20Mar14CPVII9_4_FD_165057 | JGI IMG/M metagenome (GOLD analysis project Ga0214481, IMG submission 165057) | Marine eukaryotic communities from Monterey Bay, California, United States - M1_20Mar14CPVII9sort6BwellG10 | ecosystem: Environmental > Aquatic > Marine > Unclassified | place: USA...
CAATACCCAAAGCAACAAACAAAGTCTAGAAGATCGAATCATAGAGGTGAAATATCAATCAATCCAAAATTGGCACAATCTTCCATCCTTCAATCGACATTGCGCCAATATAAACATGTCAAACAACAAGGAATGCTCATTACAATAAACTTTCAAACAGTAGATGATTATCTGCATAAACTACAACTCTGCTCTGAGGCAATAAACATGTCTGGATCTTTGGGATTAGTCTACCTTGCCGCGGCAGTCAGTGACTTCTATATACCACAAGAGAAGAGGGCACTGCATAAGATTCAAAGTAGAGATTATGGAATCAAATCGCAAGCATCTTCATCTATAGAATCGTCATCCTCTGAGAATGGTAATACTGACGACAACAACAACATTGAGAATACAATGCAAATTGAAGAAGATAATACACTCACCCTAAAGCTCTACCCAGTTCCTAAAGTGATACCCACGCTACGAAAAGAGTGGTGTCCTAATGCATTTGTAGTCAGCTTTAAATTGGAGACAGACTCGACGATATTACAACAAAAGGCAGTACTGGCAATGAAAAGAAATAATGTACACATTATTGTTGGGAATGAATTATCAACTCGATATGAAAAGGTCTTCATTCTATCTCACAAGATTGATGACTTTGATACTGATGCTATTGGTAGAGAAGATGATAAAGCAGATCTACCAGAAGGGTATCATATTGCAAAGGTTACTGCTGACAATGTAGATGAGCTTGAGTCTGCCACAATTGAGTATGTAGTACGACGCCATTTTCATTACATTTCAACAAACATCAGTGGTAGCGGTAGCACAATGCCCAACGTGACGTCTGCTGCAGAAATGACAGCCTGCCAAGTACTACAAGCAAAATCGATACACGATGAGCGTATTGTAAATACCTATAGACAATTACAATATGAGAGTTTAAAGAGTCGTGCTGGGGAGATTGCATGGAATGTTTTTGGTTCGGCACTGGGGATGTGTGTATCGTATGGCATTGGTAGAATGATACAGAGTAGACAACACTAATAGATAGTGATAACACTAACAATATAGTCAGGTTGTTGATCAGTTGATCTTTCGAATATAATCTTGTGCAAACTGTTGTTTAGATAGAGATACTACCCGAAACCAAGTGAATATGTTGGGTGCGACCATCTTTACTACATGACCAACCTCAATAACTATACCCAACTCTATGATATCTGATGGTCACGTATCCGTCCAAATCTCAACTCTAAACACTTTCCTTTGGTGTGAATCTGAACCAAATGGCTACCAATAATAATACAAAACAACCAACCCCATTTCCCCATAAATACAATCCATCTAACTAATAATAAAGGTAAAACCCAATGATAATATTTACTCCTTATCCACATCAATTGGTCGATATAATACCATTAGTAACTTTCCAGTATTATATTTCATACCACCCTTAACAGATGCATGAACATTATTCATTGTATCCATCCATTCGGCTTCGTCGTCCTTTGGCATACGAATGTAGCCCTTGTAGGCAATGTAATTGAATGCTTCCTCGAAGAAATCAAAGTAACTGTATGTATATTGTGTTATTTGGTAATTAATTGTGTCGTAATATCATGAAAAGTGGTAGGAAAAAATGAGCATAAGATTATATGAATATACCACAACAAAACAACCATATACAATACACTTAATACAAACTTACACACGCTGTCCCTTTTCCTCACGAACTAAGAAATCGCCCTTCTCAAATCCTGAACTAATAGTAGCAATGGAAACACATGTTGATGTAGAAGGACCTTGATGATGTTGATCTGACTGCATATTATCTGGATCTGATGATTTAACTAATGCTAATTGATTATCCATTGAAGAGAAAATATATTGTGTTTTTATTTTTGCTGCTTTTAATCTATATATATGATAATGACAAAAGCAGTATGGAGTGATATGAAGGGCTGATCGGCGGCAGTAAAGTGGCCACTTTAGAAATTTTAGGAGTGCACCAAAATTTATCTTTGGGGTTATTTATAAATTCCCCTGGGGTGCATTTTCGTCTAGAGAGACAGCCTAAGAGAGAGGTAGGAATAATGGTCTAACACTGGTCTAGTTGAATACAAGCTGACAACAATGATCATATCTCATCTAATATTTTACACATTACTCGGTCCCTTGGGCGTTTTGGCCCCCACAACTGGTACCTTATGACTGAACCAGTGACCTGCTACCTCTCCCTCTAGTAACACTAGCTGGTAGATAGTTCTGGTTAGTTTGAATACAGGCTGATAACATTGGTCGACATTTCATCTAATATTTTACATTACATACAAACATAGGATCCATTCGCTCCCTTATTATTCGGCAGTAGGAACACTCTTGCTCTTATCCATTTCTTCTCTTAATCGCTTCACCTCCTTTTCAAGACTATCGTTCTCTGTTTGAAGAGCTGCAACTTTTGCTTTCAAATCACTATTCTCACTCTTTAACCCTGTAATCTCCGTTACCAACATTGTTGTGTCAGTATTGCCCTCAACTTCTTCATTCGTATCATTCTCGTTCATTGATGTAACATTGTCGGGAGCTTTCTTCTTTGGTGCTACTTCTTTATCCTCGTCTTCTTCTTCGTCAGAACTTGAACAAAGGTCAATCAGATCGTCCTCCTCTGAAGTCTTCTTGCTGGTATTTGTTACTTCATCAGTGCCCGAGTCTTTACCCACGTCGTCATCCTCATCCTCAGACTCTGAATGTGAATACTTGCCAAATCGTTGGGTCGGAATAGATTCTCGAGACGATGCCCTTAATCCATTACTTTTGACAGGTTGACGGGTGGCACCTTTCTTCTTCCCAGACTCCCAGGCATCCATATTATCCAGTTGCTTCCTCTTAGCAGGTTGCTTCCTTGATTCGGAATGCTTTCCCTTCGTAGTTGCTTGTTTCTTTTTGGTAGGTGATGGAGTAACGGCTTTCGATGAAGCGCGTTTCTTCTTTGTTGGAGGTGATTTACTGGTTGTACTAGTGTCTTGGTCCTTCTTGGAAGATGCTGCTCTTTTCCTAGCAGGCTTCTTCTTATCAACGCTCTTCTTACTAGGCAACAGACGGAATCTAGTATCAGGACCAACAAACTCATCCTTGTAGCAAGTAGTATCAACAAGGATTTGCTTGTTCTTATCTAGGATGAAATGGACTCCATAGTCAGTCAGTTTCGAATCACCACAAGCCTTGATATTAGTGGGGACTTCGTCCTTGCTATACTTAGTAATCTGCTCGGTCAGAGCCTTCTTAGAACCAGAGTATTTGTTAACATGATACCGCCAGTAGAACTTGACAACTGCATGAACTACGGAGTAAAGATTCTCCTCGTGCATGCTGCCATGTTCTTCATTTCCAAAGGCAATAGATTGCTTCGTCGGATCAAGTGGTAGATGACCTTCACTATCATCGACGATGACGGTAAGTGCTTGACAGAAATCTGTGCCGGTTCCAGTAATTCCCAAAGTAATACGAGCATCTTGGTCATACTGAATCATACGTCCAGAAGCCTGGATGAAACAAAGGACACTGAGCAAAACCAATATAATGAATGTAAAACGGAACACAACATACTGCTCACCCTGCTATATATATACAACGAGCAGGCTTTTTTAGACTTGCATGGACCTGACTCTGAATTGGTGATACGATACCGATCAAATCCAATGTAAACTTTGAGCATATATGAATCAGGGGTGTCGTCGCCAAAGTCAACGCTCCAAGGCGTCTCTGATCGAACGGGAATCTCTACCCGTGAAAATTCCACTAGTCGTTCTGGCCAATACTTGAATGAGAGCTTCTTCTTACCAACAGTGAATTTAAGAGAGTCGGGAATATGAAGGTATCTTCGAGGTATTTCATGCTGAAGCTCCTTGATGATATCACTTACTGCGGCATTCTTCTTCTCATCTTGAGAAGCACTAGTTGACCCGCGGTGTTGTAATTTGTCTACAATCACTTCGAAAACGTATTCGCTATCGAAGAACTTTGTGTTAATGTCTTCGAAATGCTTGGAAATCCTTGCTACCCCTCTCGCCAATGATTGACTACCACCGTCTATCCTCACTCGCCCGTACTCTGCGATACAATCTGCCACTTCCTTGCAGTTGGCTTGGCAGAACACGTCCATCATTTGTTGTCCAATTGTCTTGCCACCATCTACCACCTTGAACTCAAAGCTTGGTAGAAAACAGCCTTCTTCCTGTTGCAAAGTCTTCGCTATAATACCCAGCTCGAATGTCCCCTTGTTCTTTACAAGCACAAAACTTAGATCACTCAACGCTGGAATTATTCAATGTACATGATAGATTGAGAAGATCAAAAGTACATCATTGTTTCCTGTGCAAGATTACAACTCACCAGCACATGACTGCTTTAATCCTACTCCGTTCTCGCCCACCTTATCCTTCCCAGAATCTTTCTTATCACTAATGAAGAGCTTAAGTACCTCTTTTAGTGGAGTGATTTGCTTTGGTGCATTATTTCTAATACATAATCCTGTTGTGTAAACTTGTTCAGGCATGACCTCATACAGATCGCGATAGATTTGTACTCTACCCGTGAACAAATCATTCCCTGTATCTTTCTTTTGCATTGCCGCATCAACAGAGTTGTCTACCAAATCCATCAACATTAGCAGCGTTGATTTAAAGTTTTTTGTCCATAAACTCCACAATCCTTTTCCACCTGTGTATGTATTTTGTGTTATTGGGGAGAGAAGAAAGTGTAGATAAGATATAGAATGGGAGATGTATCTCATGCACATAATATAGCCACATAATAATATGCTCATTTGAGGCCAGCATATCATACCATATTGCAACATCACAACAAATAATATGATCATTTGTACAATGCACATCTATATCTTCTTATGCATACATGCATGCAAATATCTTTTACTGAATATCTTTTGCATATCTTTTTGTGTACACATCATATAATTATCTTTGCGTATCTTTGCAACTCTTTCACAATATCTCTTACCTGTTGTTGCCGGTGTTAGCCCTTCATATCCTTGCAAATGTTCGGATTTTACCGGTTGAGGTTGTGGTGGTTGTTGTTGAGTAATTGAGGTTGATGTAGCATTGTTCACAACATCACCATTGTCATTGCCTTCATCCTCCGACAAAGTTAAATCTATCTCCTCCATGATACTTAACTTAGCACTCTAGATAATACTGAATGATATTGTGGCTTCTTATTCTTCCTGCCGCCACATGTTATTAGTATCAATCAATTGACGTTTTAGCAGAGCCCAGATGGATACCAAGGAGGATACCAAACCCTAATAAAAGAGGCTCTTATCTGACAACCGTACATACCACACATCATACTCTGCTATACTTTACCTAGCTTTGCCTCTATAACAATAAATCAACATATTGATACCTAAATAACAATACAATAGTAACCTATCCTGTCCTCCTTTACCATTGTATATACAATAACAATACCTAAATAACAAAAACACAAAAAAAATGGTTGACCGTCAAAATCGTGTGGGAAGTAAGTTTGGTGGTGGAGGAGTCTCCTCTGCACAGCAATCCGAAAGAGAGCGTAAAGAACGATTACGTGAATTAGCCCTTGAAACAATTGATTTAGCCAAGGATCCATACTTAATGCGTAATCATTTGGGTACATATGAATGTAAATTATGTTTAACACTTCACACAAATGAGGCGAATTATCTATCACATACGCAGGGTAAGAAACATCAAGCTGGATTAGCCCGACGGGCAATGATGGAGAAGAAATTGGCAAAGCAAAAGAATGAAACTGATGTTATGCTGCCAATGAGATCAACAACAACTACTACACAAACACAACAAACGAAAGTTAAAATTGGTCGTCCAGGTTATGAAGTTAGTAAATCACGTGATCCAGTAACAAATCAACGTTGTCTATCATTTGAATTGCATTATCCAGAATTAGATGATCCACGTAATCGACAGCCACGACATAGATTTATGTCAGCGTATGAACAACGTGTGGAAAGTCCACCTGATGGGAATTATCAATATTTATTATTGGCATGTGATCCGTATGAGACTGTTGGGTTTAAGATACCAAATGAAAAGATTGATAAGGGTGAGGGGAAGTTTGTTACGAATTGGGATGTGGAGGCAAAGGTGTTTACTTTGACACTTCATTTCCTTGATGAAGAACAACCAAAGGCAAAATGATTTAATGATTTAATATCAGTTCATATGTGAGTTAGAACAGTATTATTCTTTTTATGTCTGCAGCTTTTGTGTTTGAAGCGTCGATGAAATTAGCAGCCGGTAATTGTTCTAAACATATCTTTATCAACATACCTTAAAAGTACTATCATGCTCTGTTTTGTTTCAAAACACAAACAGATGGAAATTTTCCCCAATACAAACAAAAATCAGCCAACTTATCAGATACACAACCACAACCTACTACTACTACAAGTTCAACTTGAATACAAACAATATGCAAGGCAACACAGACGAGGAAGATAGTCTCACATTAGGTCTGCTGTTCAGTCCGGGGACAGTGGACAAGATTCTTGAGGTCAAGCATAATGAACGTTATCGAGATGAACTATATCTTTCTCTATTATTAAGATCTAATACTTTAGCCGATGAGAAAGCAAAAGCTTGGAAGCGAGTTGGGGAAATCATTAGTGCCAGCACATTTGTCACATCAGTGAAAACGCTGGCTAATGGTCTCTATGATCTGGATATGCCATGGCTATGTGCTGGACTACAATACAACAAAAACATGAAGGATTTTAAATTTGGTGGAATTTATCAGCTTGAGAGACTTAATCTTGATAACAATAACCTCGGTGATTGTAACTTGGATCAGCTTGTTACTGCACTGTCGACTTGTACAAAGTTGACATCTTTGTCATTATGCGAGAACGGTATTGATCAAAGGGGGTGCACTTCTCTTGCACCGCTACTTAGGAGTCTGGAGTCTCCCAATCTTAAGCATTTATATCTTAGGGGAAATCCCATTGATGATGAGGGAATTGAAATACTGTCTGTTTCATTGTTTAACAACACCAAACTTCGAATTCTTGACCTTCATGGAAACAATAATATCTCTGAATCTGGTTGGATGACTCTATTGAAGCTTGTCTGTAACACTTCAAGCATAACAGCTGTGAAAGATTCAAACCACACAGTTTATTGTTTATGGTTAGTAAGGGATACCAGGAACGCTGTTATCTCTGCTTTGGGTGTTGACAAAGCCAATCTGCTTTTTGCATCACTAGAGTTGAATTTGAGATCGCAGAAGCTATCAGTCATCAGACAGAAGATGATTTTGGCTCATGCAAGAGGAGGTATCAACATTGCAGATTCTGATATCCCTGATGGTGCCATGCCTGTTATCCTTTCGTGGTTTGGAGATTACTCGAATGAGAAGACTGCCCACCTCATTAAGTATCACGATCCTCCACTTTCTCAAGAAGTAGTCATGACGAAGAGGCTTGATTCTTTCTATCGCATCGTTCTTGAACGCCCACTTAAACTATGCGAAAATAGGCAGCCCAATGTGGATGATGCATCCAGTTGACTGACACTTTGGCTCACACATCTCTAGGTTAGTGGTATTCAGTAAAGGAAGCATTATCTTTGAGTGGGGTTGGTGTTATAATAAGGCAGTTTATGCAACCAATCACCTTGGATAAGCTGCACTAATAAAGTCTTGCTTTTGTATTTCAAAACCCGATATCCATCCTAACTTCTCCTCCTTATAAAGTAGCATCATTAAAAGATAGTACCTCACACTCCAAGCTTTTCAACTTCACCATTACAACCTCTCCCGTCAATGCAAAGCTGGGTACACATACAAGTCGTGTCACATCTTTCCCATCATTCTTGCTGCTATCGTCAGCAGCTTCGTCAATCTTGTCACCATTAGAATCCACCAACCGTGTCTCGAACTCATCACAATTCCCAACAAAGTACACTGTTGGTCTGGTATTTAATACGAAAGGATCAGACTCGGATGATGGGAAGGTGGGCAGTGAATCGGGACCCGTTGGAGCAATATGACCATAATTCAATGTTTGGTTGAGAGCATCAATACACGATGAGGCTGATACTTTGACACTAGTTGCCTCTTCATCTTCTCCATCCTTCATACTGGTTTCACTTGTTGCAGTCAAGAATCGTCGTAGATCGGCAATGTTTAATCCATCACTTCCCAATACCTTTACTCCTCCATCATTCTTATTCGCACTGTCACCCAACGTCCCCTCGTATGGATTTGTACCCCTGTATTGAAATGACCATGTTAGACATTATGACAAAAATATACACTGGCAAAAAAGTGCACATTATATGCACATTTTCTTCTTTTCAACTTACCTACTAAACAAATCAACATAACCAGAACTTAATGGCAATAAACATGAATGTATTGGCCGTTGCGGCCAATTGGCATTCGTAGGATCATGCCAACCAGGCACATAATCCAAGGGAATACCACTACTTAGAATTTCCGACAAGTATAAGTCCAACTCACGTAATGAAAATGTCATTTGGTGTGTACTATCACTAAACTTTGATTTGGATTTAGATGAGTTGTTGGCTGTACCTTTCTTCTCTTTGTCATTCTCTTTATCAAATTCAGTTTCCCCCGTTGATTTAATAGGTGGTGCCACGCCCCCTCCAGCTACAATCACCCTACAAATCGATGCCCCATTGGATAGTTTCGGATCAGTTAAATATTCAAGTAACATCTCACGACGTAATGCCAATGATGCACCAGTGTTGACATCAGTGGGTGAATCAGATCCACAATCTAATCCAGATACGAGTAGTAGAATTGGTTCATCTTCCTTACTTTCCTTGTCATTGAGAGTAGATCCGCGTAACTGTGTATTGGATGATGATGACATATGATTTGATGAACCGGGCCCAGCAAAGTGAATAGAATGAACCTTCATAACACCCTTGGTAGCACAAACTTTACCAACAACAGCAGCAACTACACCCGTGGCAACCTTGTTGGGGTTTAATGCATTCTTTTTTAAACCATCTTCACATGCACCATCTTTTAATTCAACCTCATCATCGGGAGCAAGCTCTACCCTACCACTCTCATCCTCCAAATGCAATACATCACCCTTTTCTGTATCAAACATGAAACTTTTCAATGATTCTTGTTCCTTATTCTTCTTGCCACTGCCATCCTTTGAATCATACTCTGAAGGGAATAGAAATGACTGAGCATCATTTGCAGTTTTGTACTTAGTCTCCACAGCAGGTCGGCGCTTGGGATCAACTTCCTTCACAATAGTGCCAACAATTATACTCCAAACACCCTCCTTAACCTCAATAATCTTATCAGCAACGACCGGCTCTTCATTAATACCCTCGGCTGTTAATGCAGCCTTGGCATTGGTAATACAGCGATTACGCAATGCTGTTAAACGAGCTGAGTAGACATGAGAATATTGACGTGTATAGGGATTAGTACCCGTTGATGATGACGCGGCTGATCCTGCGCCACTACTTGAGGCAAGTGGGGCGGCGTATTCATTAAAACGTTGCCATGAGGGTTTGTGAGAGGCATAGGCTCGGGTTGGTTGAGTTGTCATATTATTTTGTTATAAATTTTTTATGTAGTGTTGAGAAATTGAATGCAGTGTATAATTTCGACAATCGTATAATAATGCCACACTGACAGTACTAATAATGATGATGTGCTGATATACTATGCCGTGTGGATGGGGTAGATAATATGGAGGTAGTAACAGTAGATGAGAGGATATGTTATGTGCAAGTTGCAAGGTGCACCTTAGCTCATGACTAACTTTCAGTCCCCTGATATGAATATTACACTTGTAAAGAGGGGGCAAGAATATGTGGTATTAAAGTAGTACAATCAGTTTGAGAATTCCTTTGCCTAATACATACACATTCATTGCATCCACTTTTATTCCTGATCAAAATCAAAGTCATCCGCTTGAGCCATCTGTGCATTCATGGCAGCGCCATCTTCTTCCTCGTCCATCTCCTCATCAGATGAATCTCCTTGATCCTTTGTCAGGTAATTCAACACAGTATCAGCTCCTCCCTTCTTTACGTCTTGATTACGGTCTATTGCCTGCACAGTGCTATTCATTTGCACAAAGTCCATCTCGTCAACATCTTGAAGCCCTTCCATTAACTCCTTGTCGTGTTCTTCCATAATCTTATTGATATCAAATTCATCACTAAATTTACTCACAATCTTGACATCACTTCCTCCACTACTAGCACCAGCACCTGTCATATCGACATCCGACGAGTTATCATTCGGAGTTACTGAATAATACGGTATCTTCCCCTTATTCCAATCTTTAAGAACTAATCGTGCTGCCATTGTTTTGTCAGGTATACCGCCCTTTAGTACTCTACCTTTCGTCCTCGCTACCATTGCCAAGAATGTCATTACACCTTCAGGTCCCTGCGGGAAGGCAGGTACGTTATAAGTCATCATTAAGCTTTCCATTGTACAACGCTCTAACAACTCCTGGATTGCAGGAATAGGATCATCAATCGAATCAGCATCAATGCCATTCCTTAGTATAGCTCCTGCACCTAGCTTCGATGTATCATCATCAAACACAACACCAGGCGAGTCGATAAGACGTATATTCTTATCCAATACCACTTCTTGTAATGATGTTGTAAATCCAGGTCGTGAACTAACACCCACGGCACGGAAACGCTTTAAACTATTCAATATGGATGACTTGCCAACGTTTGGATAGCCAATTATACCCACGGTTATGCAAGTCTTATTCTTCTTCTTTGATTTCTCGCCACTTGATCGAGCATAATTCTTGAGTAACTGCAACAGTCCATCGACGCCCACGGCAAGACTACTATTCAATGCATTCTCTCCTTTCGTTTGTCCGACACCACTTGACTTTCCGCTTTCATTCGATCTACTTTGCGTAGTCCCAGCCTTGAGCGCGACAGTTGGATGGCCCTTACGTAGATATGTTAGCCAGTCATTGACATTACTTTTGGGTATCAAATCAATCTTATTCAATACCAATACCATACGTTTGTCAAAGTGTGATAATATACCTGATTCAATTGCACTATGGATACGTGTTCCGAGGGGATCTCGTGCATCGAGGACTTGTAGGATGACATCACTTGATTCAATAACCTTTTTGAGCGAGCGGAGATATGCCCGACGAGATTGTTGACCGTGTGATGTTGATATTGTTCGTACTCCATCATTATCAACATTGTTGTTTGGTGCTCCTACTTTGGCATCATACTCATTTTGTTTCTGATTTGCCTGTGCCATTAACTCTGTCAAATTCGTAGCCTTGCCACCACTTCCATTTCTTTGAGCTTGTCTTCTACGCTCCTTCTCCTCCGCCAACTTCACTTCCATACGATCCTTTTCATGTTTAATGTTTGATAATAGTTCTTGTTTGAATGGCCATGAATTGGGAATACCTGGATCCTTCTTCTTATCATGACGTACAATTCCCGCTTTGCTATCTCGCTTGGCTTGTTTGCGATTCTTGCGATGTGTTTCTATAATGTTTGAATGAATGAGAGGGAAATTTTGTTAGAATCTATTGAGATATTAACATTGCAATGAACATATGATATGCACATCCAACTCTACAGTTGCTTTGAGGGGTATCTTTTGTTGTCACAATATATTGTGTATGAATCGATGCGCCCTAGTCCCTAGTACCTTGATACAGAACTACTTGCAACTCCTTTTGTCTCTACTTCTACCTATGATAATATTATGTACAACACTTATTATCAATATATAAACTCACCTACTACACGACGCTGGATTTTGTACTTGTCTTTCAGAGAGATACGCTTCGACTTGCCCTTTTTCTTAACCATGGTTAATTATTTATACTTATTATTGACGATCGATGAGGGGTTGATACAGTATGAATTTGGTTTTGTTCTTTGCTAGCCTGGCTAGCTCTCAATAATCAACCTAGTAAAAAAATGGGTGGTTCTGCTTATCCGCTATCCCTAAAACCAATCACCAGCCATAGGTACGAGTATTCGTAGCGGCAGCAAATAGACGCCGTACTAATCTATAATCTACGACCATGTCGGAAAAGGCCTTCCCCCTAGCAGATGCAGATCTGACAATTGCTTTACTGGACTTAGTCCAGCAGGCAACAAATTACAAACAAACAAAGAAGGGAGCCAATGAGGCGACCAAGACATTAAATCGAGGTATCTCTGAAATGATTATTATGAGTGCTGATGCTGAGCCTATTGAGATTTTATTACATTTACCTTTATTGTGTGAGGATAAGAATGTACCATATGTCTTTGTTCCTAGGTGAGTGAATAGTTGTGATAAGTGCATATGATGTGCACATATTATTATGGTGATGTGTATGTATCTATTGCATTGATGTGCGATGTATTAATATTACAATGTTTCAATACATAAATGCATCTCTAACTTCTATATCAATGACACAATAGCAAAATTGCATTAGGACGTGCGTGTGGTGTATCTCGTCCAGTTATTGCCTGTTCTATTACTACGAATGAGGCCTCGCAGTTAAAGTCGTTGATTGATGGGATGAAGATTAAGATTGAACAATTATTGATATAACTAAGATGGAGTACGTGATGCAGAGATGTGTATTACCCTAGGTGAAGATTTATTAATATGGGGGGTGAGATGATAGGAAGTGGTATTCTCTCTTTATACTTATGAGAGAGAATAAGTGAGGGTTTGTTAGTTGAATGTTAGATGGGGGACTGGTGGAGATGGGGGGTACACATCCATGACGTTGATACTCGGGACAACGAGGAATTATATCTTTCAATTGTTCACAAGTAATCTAATAGTTATGCATTTATCTTATATCTATTCGGTTTTATGCTGTATAAAAAGAAGAGAGAGAAAAAGACTGGACTTCCATGCAACACAAGATTTCATTAGTACAGTTATATTCTGATATGATTGCACATCTATCCCCCCCTGTGCAATCCTTTATTAGTATTATAGCTCAAATGGCAAGTTTATTCGCCCTCGAAAGAAATGTCATTCCAAAAGACACCTACCGAGTACCCCAAAGTTGATTAACGAAGCAGAGATATAAGCAGATTCAACTCATTCTGTAAAAATGCTCTCCCAGAAGTTCAGCTTGCTTGTCAAGTCCTCATTTTCTTTCTTCAAATTGTCTTCTCTGGCAATTGATTCTTGAAGTAGTTTACGTAATTGAGTTGCTTCATCAAAGGCAGGAGGATCCTGTGGCCTTTCGCCCCTCTCCTCAAGTTTATTGCTGTCAGCTGCTGCATTCATTTTGACATCAGCATCATTAGAGACGGAAATATCCTCGTCCCCAGTACTATTATTATCTTGCTCAATACTGTCATCACTATTACTATTTGTGTTATCACTGCTCACATTCTTATAAGCACGGAGTATGGCTACAATTTCCATTTTATGATCCGTAGGCATCGACAGTGATTTGCTGCGGTAAGCCTTACGAGAGGCACATTTGTACATAGCATGGCAGAGTAGCACAGTTAAGAGATTGCATTTACCCTTCATATCATTGTAAGGAACATCAGTACTACTTAATAAACCCTTCTCGCAAACCATACTATAAATCATTGCCCATGCCTCATCTACAGACACGGGAGGTATGAAGGTTGTTCCATCACATTCAAAAATCTCTTCGGTAATACGAACGACGGCAGTAACAATATCTAAATTGTTGAAGTCTTCTTTGTATGCATTATCGTCATCTGATTGACGGTAGTTGTCTAATTGTGTGAAAGTGAATAGCCAGGAACGTAAAGCTATCATTCTTCTTTGGTGTTCCATAGTTTGAGAGTCGAGACCGCCCTTCCTTGCCTCCTTCAATTCACGTTGATCCTTACTCCAATCGCCAGAACTAGTTCTTTTCTGGTACCTTGACTTCTTCTTACCGAAAATCTGTCCTAAGTTGCATGTCGTACATTCTCCAAATATCTCATCAGGATTCAAGTCGGCAAACTGACTCTCTAATGCAGGATAGAGATTAGACCTCTGTGCCCACTCGGGAACCTTAGTGGGGACCTGCTCGTATTCCTCATCCGAGTCAAAATCAGAATAGGACGAGTCGTCATTCTTAGAGGGAGTGTCAGAATCTGTTTGTTGTTAAGATGGCGAATAGAGGACGAAAGAACCATTTAGTTGTTACAGTTGATAAGAGAATAGAAAGTAATGTAACACATGTGATTGTACTTACCGTCGAAGTCAACAACCTCAAACCCAACAGCGGTACCTTCCATATCCTTTTTCTTCTCGGCTTGTGCTCGTGTCTTGACAAGTTTGGCACGTGATGCAAATTGAAGAGTTGATCGAGTCTCTTCCAAGTATAGATCTGACGCCGTTGCACAACAAATCACAGCCATACGTGCATTACCTAGTGAAGGTTGTAATATATGTGTCAACTTGGAATCACGAAAGTCAACATGTTTAGCATTCTGTCCTAAGCTACCAATCACACGTGACAATGTGAGTAAACTTTGATCAATCTTCCCACCCTCCTGATTACCAGTAGGACGAATACTTTCTGATCCTGCCAAATCGACTAGGTTGAGGGTTGATACACGTACGGCTACTTCTTCCTCATCTTCTCCATCTTCTTTCAATCGACTTTCAACTGTAATTCGAAAGATCGTATGTGATCGTGATGAACGTTCATTCATACCCGTGGCAGCTACACTCCGATTCTTTTCTCCAGCAAATAATACACTTAATAAACTATTCATACTGGTAACAACAGTTTCATTCGAATTCACAAATACACCACGACGCTTATCCTCAAGGATTGTTAAGGATGCTGAATCTCCCGAAACTAATAAATCACGTACTTTTTCATTATAAATTTCAATAAAGGAAACACGAACGAGGAAGACACGTTCAAGTTCATTTTCGATATGATCAAATATATCCGAGGCAGCCATGTGTATAATACCACCTGCACCTTCTGAACCCTGCATAGTATAAGTCTTACCAGAACCAGTTTGTCCATAAGCAAATATCAAACCATTCTTACCTTCAGCGGCAACTGAATTAACAATCCCCTGAGAGGTCGCCTCATATACTTGTTGTGTTGTGGATGTTTCACCAAATGCTTTATCATACGAAAAGAATGTACGATTAATTACACATACGGATAGTGGTTTACCGCTTGAGGTACATTGTGATATTGAATTATATTTTGGTAGGTAACGCCATTCACGATTGGTGTTGGATTCTTTATCGTTTAGTGGTCTCATACGAACGGCCACTGTGATTAGGAGAGAGAAGATTGGAAGGAGATATTGATTAACAAAAAGAATATAATAATTATGGAATAAACAGTTGGAGAAATCAAAAATAATACTTACCGAGAGTGGAGAGGAAGGGAGTAGCGGTATCATCACCGCCATTACCTGTGGGCATAGATGACATAATATTGATTAATTGATTGATTGACGGATTATTTTTTCTCTCGGAATGTGTTTGTTCGACTGATTCTGTTCTTCGTCGGCTGAATATGTTGTAAACTACGAAATACACTGTTATTTACCTATAGACTGTGTCTATTAGGGTGATGGTATAATAGAACTACGCTGAGTTGGTCGACATCAACAAGCTTTTGTGATTTGCTTAGCTGATTTTTGCTTTGCAGAATGAAGGAAACCCTTTTTCTTATTGTTTCACAAGTTTGATAGTAACGAATGATATCTATTGTACAATTGCATCAACATTGTAGACATAAAGCAGCTCCCCAATAACTTAAGTACAACATACCATATCATTATTCCAATAATGTGCACATAAGTAATCTTAGATCTTTTGCTCTATAATTAATCATTTATCACGGACACCACTGCGCCGCCAAACACAGCACATGCATTGGTGTTATAACTACATCCTCCACAGCAAGAGATCTTTTCCGGTAATCTTCTATTAGTCTATTGAAATTTATAACTGCTTTTACCATGTGTATAAAATAATATAATAATGACGGCGTGTTATTAGGCATTTGCCGGTATCCTTTTAGATTTTCCAACTAATAGTGCCATCAATATATCAACCCCTCAAAAAACACCACTACTACCTAAATTAAGCACAATTTACACACATCATACAGTAAAAGATGATATCTACAACAATATCGTCGACAACAATTAGAACAATATGCCTCCTAGCTATAGCAAGTAATGCATTTTTGCAGATACATCACCACACATCATGTCATCGAGGTATACAATTTAATACTCAACATCAATATTATTATAATGGTAGAGTATGCAGCGGTAGTGGTAGTCGTCTATCAGTCTCTACAAGTAAACAAAGTACTACTAATGATGGAATAGAAGACGAGGATGATGAAATATTATTAAAATCCATCGACCCATCAACATTGCAAAATCTGTGTAAACAATATTCTCTATCTTCTTCTGGAAAGTCCGAGTTTGAGTTTTTTTGTTGTGTGTTATGGTCTACTTAGTTTGCCTTTTTATGTGATTGCCTTTGCAAGTCGCATGTACTAACATATGTTGCAATTCAAGTGCTCAATATGAAGTCTCAATGGTTTGAGTACTTCAAATGAGCAAGTTATCTGTTATTGATTGTCTTGCATATCATATATACTAACATATATTATAATCTCCTCTCTTTCATCTTCATAAACTGTGATAATGCGCATCTTCCAGGTACTAAACAAGATATGCTCCAACGCTTACGAAACTTTGCAAATGAGCAAGCAGAAATCGATCAACAACGACGTCAACGAAGGACACAGCGTGTAGAATCCAACTTGGAGGGGAAGGCACGCCATACAATAAATCAAAAGGGATTTACTGCACAACAAAATGTAGAAGAAGGTTCAGACGAATTGCAGGGATATTTCTATTATGAAGCAGCAGAGACTGAACAGGAAAAGAAATTAAGAGAGGAGAATAGAAGAAAGGAAAAGAAGAGGTTGCATCTTGAAAAGAAGGCATCTCAAGCACAGTTAACTGCACCGCCGCCGCCAGAAGATATTAAACCAAATGAAAAGGGCGAGCGAGTAGTAACAGTTTATTCTACAACTGAAAAGAATGATTTAACAGGGATGACATCTCAAACACCCATGTCTGATATGTCAATGGATAATGCACAGTATCAACAAAGATCTATTAGAGCAGATCAGCCAGAAGAATCTCTTGTTGGAGGACCATTTGGTGATACTTCCGGCTCAAAGAGGAAAAAGAAAGACGAAGAACAAATCGAAAAGGCGAAAGAGGATATACGTGAGATTGTTCGTAACTTACTGGCTACTACTGGTGCTCCAGCTTTTCAAGATGAGTATGAAGAGGGAGATGAAACAAACTCGTTCTCGTCTCCGTATGGGTTTACTGGGTTCAATCCCGAGCGTATTCCTCCTGATCTTTTATCAAAGTCATCTGCTGTCCTACGAATTGACAGTGGCAGGGCATTAAAGGAAGTATTGTCTGAATATGAATTGCAAGCTATTGGACATGATGGCATGGCCGCTGACGACAAGTCTCAAGGTGGAGGTCACTATCGCGAGTGTGAGAAGGTTGGATCGTTCTTGGAAGGATTCCGTAAAGCTGAAGAGAGGCGAGTAGCACGAGAAACAGCTACAATGTTGCTCGAACGATTAGTAAAGGAGGGAGTGAAGGGGTTAGATCAACTATTAGCCGGGATGGTGCGAGAAGGTGATGATTTAGGAGATATGGTATCAATGGAAGGAGAGCTGAATAGTGCATTGGTCAGATACTTGGAGGAGGCCATTCGGGAGCAAGAACGGCGAGTGAAGAGATCTCTTAGCCTCAGTGATGAGAAGAAGAATAAAAGTGACAGTGTACAAGATGAGCCATCTATAGAAGAAGATCTGTTATGGAATGTTACAAGGGGAGAAGATGGCACAACCATTGAAACAATTGTGAGTAAAGAGAGTTTTATCATTATGTTTATGATTTGATAATGTCTTCTGAAGTCTAATGTTTCACATTTTGCCACTATTCAACAATCGGAAATCTCTCAATCTCTCAAAGGACCCCAATACCCCCATGGTGAAGCAAATGCTTAGAGATGAACTAGAAAAGACAAAAGAAGGGGCTGGAGTGATGACAGACAGTTTAGCAACAATGACAGTCCAAGAAAAGATGCTATTATTGCTCAAATTGTTACGAGACCGAGTAAAGGTGGAAGCGGTTATAGGTAATGATGAGCATGCACGGAATTTGAGAGTCTTGGCATATTGTCTCAAGGCTGCAAATGATGAAGAGAGGCATCAATTGATATTTGAAGAACTTGGGAATTCTTTGGATGTGAGTACTCATTTTCTGTTATCAGTTTGCTTCAATTTGTATGACACTGTTGATCTCATCATCTATCATATTCATATAACTCAACACATATATAAAAGTCGCTTGATGTATTCTCAGATTTAGTCACTGCATCAATAGATTTCGCTCAAGCCCGTTCTGATGACGAATTCACATTAGGTGATCAACAAAGTGTTTCCCCTATGATTGACATTTCCAAACTTCAAAAAGTAAAAGTTATTGTTGAGAGAATAAAGTCAAATCAAACTTGGAAAGCATCCGGTATTATATCATGAACTACTTACTGTCTATGTTCGGCTGTAATCTTTGGCATAATGCCTAATGTTAGGTAGCACTCATAACTCAAAATGTACATCTATTACTGAGATGGGCAATCTGACTTCTTTATCATGTACTCGACTCAATTATAAATGATTCAATCACTTTTTGAAAAACTATGAAACTAACTATAAGCTTTGGCAGAGCCTAAACAGAAATAGACACCCTAAGTAATAACTCACTATGTGTGTCTGCAACGTAACATGATAAGGAATTGAGCTACTTACTTTCATCTTTGGTTGATGTCAATATGGGAGGGTGCTGGCTCCCTGAGATCTCGGGTAGCGCAAGCTAGTTATCAGACAGTAACAGTACAGGGTAACCTCTTTTATATAATTGATTAATGCAGCAGTATGACTGTATCTGTGTATGTGGGGCAACGTAGTTTGGCCACAGACAGACGAAGAACAATTCTACTAACATCTATAATCATGTACCCCAGTCAGTTTTCACTTGGAAACTCATTTTGGATCCACCCTTTGGTTGAACTATTTGTCATTCGTTCCTCTTTTGCTGCATGGTATCCGGTATCTTTTTTTGGTGGGAGGCCGGTGAGGAGGCTTATCTGA